>Ga0307987_1000012_pt1 | contig 129847 bp, 127 predicted proteins | sample EllFjometagen181_FD_203157 | JGI IMG/M metagenome (GOLD analysis project Ga0307987, IMG submission 203157) | Marine microbial communities from Ellis Fjord, Antarctic Ocean - #181 | ecosystem: Environmental > Aquatic > Marine > Unclassified | place: Southern Ocean | collected 2014-10-08 | reverse complement strand
CACCGACTGCGACGACAGCGACGCTACGGTCAGCGGCGGAGCCGTCGAAGTCTGCGACGGTGTGGACAACGACTGCGACGGTGATGTGGACGAAAGCGACGCCACCGACGCCAGCACCTGGTACGCCGACACCGACGGCGACGGCTTCGGCGACCCCACCGACAGCGTGACCGCCTGCAGCCAGCCCAGCGGCTACGAAGCCAGTGCGGGCGACTGCGACGACACCGACGGCACGGTCAACCCTGACGCCACGGAAGTCTGTGACGGCGTAGACAACGACTGTGACGGCGTAGTGGACGAAGACGACGCTGCCGACGCCACCACCTGGTACATGGACAGCGACGGCGACGGCTACGGCGACACCGCCATCAGCGACGTGGACTGCAACGAGCCCCCGGGCTTCGTGGATGTAGATGGCGACTGCGACGACGCCGACAGCGCCGTGAACCCCGGCGCCGCCGAAGCCTGCGACGGCATCGACAACGACTGCGACGGCGACGTGGACGAAGACGAGTCCGCCGACGCCGTCACCTGGTACGCCGATGCAGACGGCGACGGGTTCGGTGACCCGGACACCAGCCAGGAGTCCTGCGCGGCCCCCTCGGGCTACGTGGCCGACGCCACCGACTGCGACGACACCGACGCCACCGTCAACAGCCTCGCCGCGGAAGAGTGCGACGGCATCGACAACGACTGCGACGACGTCATCGACGAGAGCGACGCCATCGACGCGGGCACCTGGTACGCGGACACCGACGGGGACGGCTTCGGCGACCCCACCGACAGCACCGTGGACTGCGAACAGCCCACCGGCACCGTGGCCGACGGCGGCGACTGCGACGACACCGACGCTTCGGTCAACCCCGACGCCGAGGAGATCTGGTACGACGGCGTGGACGGCGACTGCGATGGCCTGTCCGACTACGACGCGGACCTCGACGGCTACGACTCGAGCGACGAGACCGCGGACGGCACGGACTGCGACGACACCGACGCAGACGTCAACCCCGATGCCGAAGAGGTCTGGTACGACGGCGTAGACCAGGACTGCGACGAGGCGTCCGACTACGACCAGGATGGCGACGGCTACGACTCCGCCAGCTACGGCGGAGACGACTGCGACGACGCCGACGCCGACACCTACCCCGGCGCTCCGGACGATCCCTACGACGGCGTGATCAACGACTGCGACGAAGCCGACGAGTACGACGCTGACGGCGACGGACACGACGCGGTGGAGCACGGCGGCGACGACTGCGACGACGCCAACTCCGACATCAACCCCAGCGTCGACGAGATCTGGTACGACGGCGTTGACGACGACTGCGACGGCAACGACGACGACCAGGACTACGACGGCTTCCCGGTGGACGACGACTGCGACGACACCGACGAAGGCGTCAACCCCGACGCCGACGAGATCTGGTACGACGGCGTGGACCAGGACTGCGACGGCAACGACGACGACCAAGACCTCGACGGTTTCTCGGTGGACGACGACTGCGACGACACCGACGCCGACGCCTACCCGGGCGCCGACGGTTGGGACGACGACTGCAACCCAACCGGCGTGGACACGGCCGACACCGACATCGCTGACGACACCGGCGGCTACAAGTTCGAAGGCGGAGGCGGCTGCGGCTGCACCGCCGCTGGCAGCGGCGCGGCTGCAGGCCTGGGTCTGCTCCCGCTGCTGCTGGGGCTGGCTGGCTTCCGCCGGCGTCGCAACCACAACGACATCCAGGGCTAGGAGGCGATCATGCTGCTGCTCACCCTGTTCTCTGCTGCGCTGGCCGTAGACGCCAGCGATATCGAAATTCCCGACCTCAACGCTCAGGCCTTCAGGCCTTCCATCGACAGTCGCTCCACCCTGTGGACCGATGACGCGTACCTGGCCCCCGGGGGCAGCGCGACCCTGAGGCTCGCCGCCAACTGGGCCCACAACCCCTTGGTGGTGCGTTGGTCCGACGGCAGCACCACCTCCCTGGTGCGGGACTCGGTCAACCTCGACCTGCTGGCAGGCGTCACCGTGTGGCGGATTCGCGCCGGCCTGGATCTACCCCTGTACCTGATGTCCACCACGGACATCACCGGCGGTGGTGCCGGCCTAGGCGACCTGGCCGTCGATGTGCGGGGCTCCATCCTGTCCGAAGAAGAGCACGCCCCCATCGGGCTGGCTGTCAACGGCCGCATGACCCTGCCCACCGCCACTGTGGATGCCGCTCTGGGCAACCCCGGCATGGGCGGGGAGCTGGGCCTGGTGGCCTCGAAGAGCCTGGGCGACCTGCTGCTGGCCGCCAACCTGGGTACGCGCTTCGTACCCGAGACCCAGCTCGTCAATGTCGAGGTCGACGATCAGCTCTTCTACCGCCTGGGCGGTGGCTACGCGCTGACCGAGGGCGCCGGCGTGTCCTTGGACGTGGCGGGCCACCTCAACTACAACCAACCCTTTGGCAACCCGGCCGCCAACCCCATCGAAGGCCTGCTGGGCGGCTGGTACCGCGTGGCTGACTCCCTGGTGTTGCGCGGCGGCGTGGGCCGCGGCTTCACCCGGGGCATCTCGAGCCCCGACGTGCGCGTGGTCGCCATGCTGGGCTGGGAGCCCAAGCACGAACTCGACACCGACAATGACGGTCTGGTGGACAGCGTGGATACCTGCCCCCAGCAGCCCGAGGACAAGGACGGCTGGGAAGACAAGGACGGCTGCCCCGACATCTCGGCCCTCATCACCGTGCGGGTGGTGGACGAAGCTGGCGAACTGGTGCCCGGTGCCACCTCGAGCGTCACCGGACCACAGACCTTCGACGGCGGCAACAACCCCAGCGGCGAGCTGCACCCGGGAGCCTACAAGGCCCGCGCGAGCGCCGACGGCTGGCTGGCCGACGCCGCAGACTTCGAGGTCGCAGAAGGCGTGGCCCAGACCGTCACCGTCGCCCTGAAGCCGGCCCCCAGCCTGCTCCAGGTCAAGGTGATCGACCCCGACGGCAAGCTGATGGACGCCACCTTCACGGTGGGCGACGGCGACCCCATCGCCACCGAGGGCGGCCTGGGCGAGCTGACGTGCAGCGCCGGCAACTTCGGCATCGTCGTGCGAGCCGAAGGCTTCGCGGTCATCAACCGGAAGGTGTCCATCGACGCCGGCGAGACCAAGCTGGTGGAAGTGCAGATGCGACCCACCCAGGTCGAGCTGACCGTCGAGAAGATCGAGATCAAGGGCGAGGTGTACTTCGACACGGCCAAGGCCATCATCAAGTCCGAGAGTTTCCCGCTCCTGGACGAGGTGGCCCAGGTATTGCTCGACCACCCCGAGGTGCTGAGCCTGCGTATCGAGGGCCACACCGACAGCCGCGGCGAGGCCGCCTACAACCTGCAGCTCTCCAAGGACCGCGCGGCCTCCGTGCTGGCCTACCTGCAGGACAAGGGCGTGGCCGCCGAGCGGCTCGAGAGCGAAGGCTACGGCGAGACCAAGCCGCTGGACAAGCGTGAGAACGCCACCGCCTGGGAGAAGAACCGCCGCGTGGACTTCTTCGTCGCCGAATGGGACGAAGCTGAGCGCACCAAGACGATGGAGTAGCCTCGCCGACTCCCCGCCTCGGCGGGGAGCGCATCGCTTGCTAGTCCACGAACAACAGCGCCGCCCCACCCACCGCCAGCACCGTCCCCAGCACCGCGCGCAGGCTGATGCGCTCGACTCCGCGGACCGCAGCGATGGGCAACATCAGGATGGGCACCAAGGCCATCAGCGTCGAGGCCACGCCCACTTGGGTCAGCTGCACCGCCGCCAGGGACAAGCTCACGCCCAAGAACGGGCCGGTGAAGGACCCCATGCCGGTGAATGCCAAACCCCTGCGGTCCCTGAAGGCCGCAAAAAAACGGGGCCACCAGCGCAGCGCAGTGAACAGCACCACCAGCCCCCCGATGGCAGCGAGGCTACGGATCCAGGTGGCCGCGACAGGGTTGTAGTCCCCCATCCCGTGCTTCGAGAGCACCAGGCCACCGGCCTGACCCAGGGCGCCCCCCAACGCCAGCAACACCCCCAGGCGTCTCTGTTTCCCCGTGGCGACCTCGTCGCCGGGTTGTCGCTCGAGGACCACCCAGATCACGCCAGCGACGGTCAGCGCCACCCCCACGCTGTCCAGAGGCGCCAGCTTCTCTCCCAGGAAGATCCAGGAGATCACCGTCGCGAAGATGGGCACCGTAGACATCACCAGGATGCCCAGGCGGGCCCCGATGATCACGAACGCCCTGAACAAGAACAGGTCGCCAATGGTCAGGCCGACAATTCCGGACAGTCCCAGCCAGAACCACTGGTGGCCTGAGGCGTCCAGGGGCAGGGCCATGCCCCGGGTCACCGCGCAATAGGCGCTCAGAAAGACCATCGCCAGCAACAAACGAAGCAGGTTCACCACCATGGAGCCGATGCGGCGACCCGCGATCTCGAACGACGTGGCCGTGGCTGCCCAGCACAGGGCCGTGCCCAGCGCCGCCAGCTCCCCTGGGTGGGGCAGAGATGCCAACACGTCGGGCATCAGGGCTGCTCGTGATGCCGCAGATCGCCGTAGAGACGACTCTCGGCAGGCAGCCGCTGGGCGTCGTTCTGCAGCGCCTGGGTGCAGGCCTCGAGTTCGGGGTTGGGACGCTGCTGTCCACTACGGGCATAGCCCACCGCCGTGGCGGCATCGTTGACCGCCTGGAAGGGCGTGTGGCCGGCCCAGCGCGGCGATAGCGGGGTGAGGGCTGGACCGAACAGCAGCATCGTCAGCAAGGCGATGGCGACGCCCGGCCGCAGTGCCCGCGCCCATGGACGGGTCTCGCCGCTGCCCGATCTCGACCCCACGGGACCCTCGAGGGCCCAGGCCAGAGCCAAGCCCAGCAGCAGGGGCACGAAGGGCAGAGACAGGAGCAGGAAGCGTAAGTTGGTCTCCATACTTGCTGCGCGCTGAAGCATGGCCGCGAAGGGCAAGCACGCCAGTAGTAGTGCCGCCAGACGCCAACGGCGGCGGCGCAGGGCCAGGACCGCCGGCGCCAGTGCCGCGAACACCAGGGGCAGCCACGGCGACACATGTTGGGCGCGAGCTTGGCTGACCCCCTGGCCGTGCTGCAGCGCTGCACCCGCTTCGTGGGAGGACCGCCACACCCTCCACAAAGTGGCGGGCACCGCCACGGGGTTGCTCCAGCCCCAGCGATAGCCGCTGGACGGCTTCTCGGGGCGGGTGCTTGGCCCGTGAGCGCTGTTGGTGCGTACCATGATGCTCAGCTGGGTCTCGAGGGGATGGGTGGGAGCATAGGCCCAGCGCCCCACTCCCCAGGAGACCACCACCGGCAAAAGGACCACCGCCATGCGCAGGGGCCAGCGGCCCCTCGGCGCCCGCAGCGCCGCCGCCACCACCAGCACCAAGCATGGCAGCGCCCAGATGAGACCGATGCCGTCGGCCAGCAGGGCCAGGGCCACGCCACCGCCTCCCACCAACAGAGCCGAGGGGGTGCGCAGCCGCATGGCCACCGTGGCGCAGGCCACCGCACACACCAACATCCCGGTGATGAGGGGATAGAAACTCAACACCCTGGGGGCCAGCGCGAGGGCAGGCAGCGCCAGGCCAAGGACAACCGCGCAGAGACCGGCGAGCCGCCCATGGAGCGCCCACCCCCAGGCATACAGGGAAGCGCCCATCAGACCCGTGCCCAGCAACGACGCCAGGGCCAAGCCATCCACGATACCCAGGGGACCTGCCAGGAGGCCGGGCACCAGCCCCGGGACCCGGGAGCGCATGGCGTAGTGGTGGGCGGCGTCACCCCGAAGGCTGGCCACCGAGGCGCAGTATTCCTGGAAGTCCGCGCCGGTGACCACCCCACCCTCGAGGCTGTAGGGACCCAGCACCCACGCTCCCAGCGCAGCCATGGCCACTCCGCCCGCCAGCGCCAATCCCACATCGAGCCAAGATGGGCCCACAGCGGAGCCCCCCGCGACGGGCAACCGGCGCCCCAGCAGCGCCAGAACCCCGAGCAGGACGGAGGCGATCAGGAAGCCGAACAGAGCAGCGATGGACATGGAGCGGGTCCTACGGGCCACCTGAGCATAACGTACAGCTGGCCCCGCCCCTCGAGCAGCGGATATCGTTGAGCCACCACGGAGGCTCCCATCCCGTTTCCTCGCACTTCATCAGCCCTGTCCTACCTGGTCCTCCTGGCCTGGGGTCTCCCGGGCTGCCGAGGACCCGCGGGGTCCCTGCGCTTCGACGGTGAGGACGATTACGTCGCCCTCGAGAGCCTGCCTGATCTTCCCGCCAGCGGCTGGACCGTAGAAACGTGGATCCGCCCCGAGACCGGAGAGCAGCAGCGACCGAACATCGTGGCCCGACGTTCACCCGCCGGTGGTGCAGACACCTTCACCTTCCGCATCCGTCGAGACTTCGGCGACGTGCTGGAGCTCGGCCTGGCGTCCCAAGGCAGGACCTGGGGCATGTCTGGCGAGGCGACCGTTCCCATGGGGCGTTGGTCCCACGTGGCGGCGGTCTGGGACGGCGGACAGTCCGCCATGCGCCTGTACATCAACGGTCACCTGGACACCGAGCGCAGCTGCCCCATCCCTCCCGCCCGAGGAGCTGCCCCCCTGTGGCTGGGGGGTGATCCACTGCACGGCCCCACCGGGCGGCCCTTCGCCGGTGACATCAGCGAGCTCGTGATCTGGGACCATGCCCGAGGCGCGGTCCAGATCAGCCAGGATGCCCGCAGCGAACTGCAGGGGGATGCGGCGGGCTTGCTGCTGTACTGGTCCGCGCGTGGTGGCCAAGGCGATGCGCTGACGGATCGAGGCCCCGCCAGCCAGCACGGCCAGTTGGGTGGGGGCGCGCAGCGGCACGCCCCACGCTGGGTCCGAGCCCGGCCCTACTGAGTTCCGGCGTCTTCGGCCTCAACGGGGGCGGATTCGCCTTCGACGGGAGCGGACTCGCCTTCGACGGGGGCGGATTCGCCTTCGACGGGGGCGGATTCGCCTTCGACGGGGGCAACTTCGCCTTCGACGGGAGCAGCCTCGCCTTCGACGGGGGCGACTTCGCCTTCGACAGCGTCGCCTTCAGTGGGGGTAGGCTCTTTGCTCGGCTCGGTGTCGGCCTGGGGCACGAGCACCAGCTCGAGGCCGGAAATGTCTACCTTGCCCACGTCCACGGCGTCCTCGAGTAGGGCCGTGGGTTCGTCGGAGCTGGGGCCGTTCTGATCGCGATCGAGGTAGGCCACCAGGTTGACCTCTCCCAGGCCGCTGGGCGCCACGACCGACCACGCGCCGAGCTCATCGAGGGTCAAAGCGTGCAACAACTGCGGGCCGGCACCCTTGCCCCCAGACTGCAGGATCTCGACCCGAAGCTGACCATCGAGTTCGCCTTCGTAGGCAATGGTGCCGGAGATCTTCACGCCTTCGCCATCCTCGAGGCCGAAGCCGGGCGGCTCGATGCGCATACCGGGGGGAATGCGGCCACCGGAGCTGGAAAGGTCGCCTGGTTCGGCCATTTCGCCATCTCCACCGGATGAGGTGCTCGGGCCCTCGGAGCCACCGACGACGTCGGGGGGAGGCTCGGGGCAGCCGGCGACGACCAGTGCAAGCAGTAGAGACGTGGACTTCAGGGACGCGATGCGCATGGTGATGCTCCGTGGCCAGGGGTTCTGGTATGGGCCTTGTACCAGGACACTAACACATCCAGAGTTGCGGCCATGCCCACCCCGCGGGGCCCAAGGATGACAAGCGGGGGCGACGCATTAGACCATGTAAGGGTCGCTGTTCCTGCGACGCCCCCAGCCTGCCCCCCTGCCCCAGAGCCCATCGTGAAGGCAGCCATCCTCCTGCTCTGCCTGGCCGCGCTCGCCCATGCCCAACAGGCGCCGGCCGCAGCGCCCGCACCAGAGCCGGTCCAGCGCATCACGATCCAGCTCCGAGGCGCCCCGGAGGATCTCGGCATCCTGGCGGAACACGGAGGGGACGCGGTCGTCGAGCTGCACGACAACGGCGCCGCGGTCCGGGAAGGCTGGTTCGAGGGCCCACCCCGTCGCAGCGTACAGCTCCGCCTGTTCCAACGCAGCGCAGGCGGCGAGTCCGAGCTGTACAGCGGCCTGGCCATGCTGGGGGATCGATCGAGCGAGCTGTTGGCGTTCTCCTACCAGGCCCACGACCAGCAACCGCACGCCCTGCGAGTGCCCGCCTCTCCTCCCTTGCACCTATCCGCAGGCGCCGAACCCGTCGGCCCCTACCGCCTGGCCCTGGGCTGGGGCGCCCTGGTGCTCGGCTACCTGGGTGTGTTGGTCGTGGGCTGGGCCGTCCGAGGCCGCAGGCTGGACCGGGCGTGAGCGCTCCCGGGCCGAAGCCGAACAGCCCGTCGAACTGGCTGGACGGCCCCCGCGGAACCGCGCTGGTGTTGGCGTTCTTCGTTGCGGTAGCCACCCTCTTCACCTGGCCCGCCGCGCGCCTGGACCCACACACCCTGGTCACCCGCCACTTCGATCTCTACGTCACCGTGTGGCTGGTGGAACAAGCCGTCGAGGGCCTCCCGCGGCTGCTCGCCACCGGCAGCGCCTGGCCTGGCGGCGAGAGCCTGGCACGGGTGGACTCCTACCTGCTGCTGGTGGTGGCTTGGCTGGGGCGCGGGCTCTTGTCGGGGTGGTTGCTGACCACCCTGCTCACCTGGTTGGGCCCCGCGCTCAACGCCTGGGCCGCCGAACACTGCGCCCGGCGGGTGCTGCGAGTGCAGCGCCCCTGGAGCCTCCTGGCCGGCTTGGCCTACGGATTCTCCGGCATCGCAGCCACCGCGGTGCTCGAAGGGCACGTGTACTTCCTGCTGGCGGCGTGGCTGCCCCTGCTGCTCACCACCGCCTGGGGGGCCCCCGATAGAGGCCTGCCCTGGGGTCGAGGCCTGGCCACGGGCCTGTGGTGGTCGCTGGCCCTGCTCAGCTCCGCCTACTTCGGTGTACTGGCCACGGTGCTGCTGCTCGCGGTCCTGGCCGCGCGGCCTCGACAGACGGTGCGGCTCATCCCCGGCGCGGCCCTGGTGGCCCTGCCCGTGGTCGCTTGGTACCTCTGGGTGTTCTCCTTGAGCCAGCAGCACGCCACCCTCGAGGTCAAGCCCGAGCTGATCCTGTCCATGGGCACTGCCACCGTGGCCAACCTCAGCTCCTGGACCGCTCAGCTGGACACCCTGCGCCACTCCGTGGGCGCCCCCATCGGCTTCACCACCCTGTGGCTGCTGCTGCTGGCACCCCTGCTACTGAGGGGGGAGCGGGGCTGGCGCGCGCTGGCCGTGCTGGCGTTGCTCTCCTTGCTGCTGTGCTTCGGGCGGGCCCTGAGGGTGGACGATCTCGATCCAGGGCTGCCCTCTCCCGTAGCCCTGCTGGTGGGGCTGCCCGGGGTGGAGATGTTCCGCTTCCCCATCCGCTTCGCCTGGCTGTTCCAGCTCTGCGGAGGACTGGTGGCCGCCGCGGCACTGCAGGCCCTGGCGCGCAGGCTTCCCACCGCGGCGCTGCTGCCGGTGCTGGCCCTCGCCTGCATCGACGGCGTCCTGGGCACCGGCCTGCCCTTCCGGGCGCAGCGCGCCATCGCTGACATTCCATCGGCCTACAGCGCCGCCCCCGCCGGCGCTCCGGTGCTGGACTGCTTCGGGCGCTCCCTGGACGGCAGCAGCGGTGAGCTCGAAATGTGGACCCGAAACCTGAGCTGCTACTACCAGGCTCACCACGGGCGCCCCATCCTCGAGCTCTGCTTGCGCACCGAGGTTGAGAGCCCGCGGGAGGCCCTGGACGCCGCCCTGGGACACGGGCTGCTCGACGCCGCTGCCAGTGACGAACCCGCGGACCTTCGCCCGCTGCGTGCGGCCCTCGTAGACGCTGGCGTAGGCGCTGTGGCGCTGCACACCGACTTCTACCTCCCCACCGACCGCCAGCTCATGCTCGCCGGGCTCGAACGCCTGCTGGGCCCGCCCCTGGCCGACAGCAGCGATGGCGGTGAGCGGGTGGTGCTGTTCCACGTCGCCACCGGGGGACTCGCTCCATGAGCGCAGCCGACGCAGCGACAGCCCGGAGCCACCGCAGGCAGCAGATCTCCTGGCTGGGCGCCGCGCTGGGGGTGTTGGTCCTGGCCGCCGCCTGGCGTCTGTACCTGCTGATGGGGCTGGACCTGTCGGACCTGCCAGGCCCCGGCGGTGTACAGTTTCTCGCCCTGGCCCTCGACACCACCCCCGGGGATCCCCCGCTGCCCGCCCTGGTGTACCGCTGGGCCATCGTTCTCAGCGGCCTGGAGCCCGTCCCGGCATCCCAGCTGCTGGGGGTGGGAAGCTCCGTGCTGGGCATCGCTGGAGCCATGGCGGCCACCTGGGCCCTGCTGGGCCGCCACGCAGCCATCGCCACCGGTCTGCTGCTGGCCTGCTGGGCCCAGCACCTCCAGCAGGCGCTGCTGGTGGGCATGGGCGCCCCCGCCTGCGCCCTGGCCTGGACGGGCCTGGGGCTGGCCTGGTGGGGGTCACGCATCGCTCCGCGGGGTCTTCCACTGACGCTGCTCGGCGCAGCCCTGGTGGCCCTGGGGGCCGGACTGAAGCCCACCGCACTCCCGGTGCTGGCGTTGCTCGCCTTCGTACCCCTGCTGAGCTGGCGGCCCTGGTGGAGCGCGCTGGCGAGCACCGCTGCCGCGGGCCTCGGGGTGATCGCTGGACGCGCCGCACTTGCGCCCTTCGCCACCGCCTCCCCGGACATCCAGACCACCCTCCCCGCCGTCGGCGACGTGGTGAGCGGCTGGACCCTGCTGGCATCCCATCGGCAGAGCGAGCCCGAGGGGGCGCTGCTCGAGCTCGCGATCTTCGGTGCGGGGATGGCCCTCGTGCCGGGCAAGCACCAGCTGCGACGGCTGCTGCTGCTGGCCGCCAGCGCGGCCTTGCTGGGCTACGCCAGCCACAGCCTGGGAGACTGGCTGCGCTTCCGCTACCTGGTCCCTGCGGCCCTGGGCTGCTTCGTGTTGGCAGGTGACGGGCTTGGCCGCTTCGCCCGCTGGTTGCCCCGCTTCCGGGCCCTGGCATGGGTCCCCCTGGCGACAGTGTGCACCCTGCTCAGCCTCGACGCCCTGGCCTTCCACCAAGCGTGGAGCGATGCCCGCACCCCGGTGGTGGGCACCGCGGTCCACAGCCTCCCCCCTGTCCCCACTGCGTGGACCTGGCGCTACCTAGACCTGCACTGGGACTCATCCCTGAGCACCCAGGGCGCGGCTTCCCTGATGGCTCTGGTCCGCCAGGCTCCGGAAGCCGGCGTGGCTGTGCTGCCTCTGCAGGACGGGCGGCACAGCCACGCCGAGGCCGCCGCCGCCATCGCGGGCGTTCCCATCGTCCTGCTCGAGGAGCAGCGCTGCTGTCCCACGGACCAACATGCCGTGCTCTGTGCCAGGGAGACCCTGGCGGCCTTGGAGCGTGTGGGGGCTTCGGTGGTACTCCTACCGCGAAGCCACAACCAGGGTCGTGTCCCCAGGGCGAACTTCTCCTGGGTCCAGAGCATCCAGGGGGCTGCATGGGGCCACTACGACGTTCAGGATCACGACAGCTGGTGGGCCACGCTCGAGACACACGGTACCGCGGGTCCCCTGCCCTGCTCTACCCGCTGATCAGCCCTCACGCAGCCAGCGGGCCGCCTCTACGGCGTGGTAGGTCAGCAGGATGCCCGCTCCGGCGCGCTTGATGCTCGACAGCACCTCGAGGACCCCGCGCCGGCGATCCATGAGGCCCTCCCTCGCCATCAGCTCAACCATGGCGTACTCCCCGCTGACATTGTAGGCGGCGACGGGTAGATCGGTGATCTCTCGGACGGCCCGGATGATGTCCAGGTAGGCCAGCGCCGGCTTGACCATCACCATGTCGGCCCCCTCGGCGATGTCCTGGCGGACCTCCTTGAGGGCCTCGGCCACGTTGGCCGGATCCATCTGATAGCCACTGCGATCACCGAAGCCCGGCGCCGAGCCGGCGGCCTCGCGGAAGGGCCCGTAGAAGGCCGAGGCGTACTTGGCGGCGTAGGACAGGATGGCCACGTCGACGAACCCCTGGGCATCGAGGCCCTGGCGGATGGCGCCGATGCGACCGTCCATCATGTCCGACGGCGCCACCAGATCGGCGCCCGCCTGGGCCTGAGACACAGCCGTCTTCACCAACATGTCCAGGCTCTTGTCGTTATCGACGCAGTGGCCATCCACGTGCCCGCAGTGACCGTGGCTGGTGTACTCGCACATGCAGACATCGCCCATGAGCAGCAGCGGAAGGCCCTCGGCCTTCAAGGCCCGAAACGCCCGCTGGACCACGCCATCGTCGGCGTACGCCTGGCTGCCCTGGGGATCCTTGTGGTTGGGGATGCCGAACAGCAACACCGCCCGCACCCCCGCCTCAGCAGCTTTCTCGCAGGCCGTGAGCAGCGTGGGGATGCTGTGACGGAACTGACCGGGCATGGACAGGATGGGCACGGCTTCTTCGGTTTGTTCCTGAACGAACAGCGGGAACACCAGATCGTGGGGATGGAGTTGGGTCTCACGGACCAGATCCCGAATCATGGGGTTGGCGCGCAGCCGACGCGGACGATGGGTGGGGAACATGGGATGCACCTAGGGGAGGAAGCGGAAGCCAGTGCCGCGGACGGTGAGGATGTGTCGGGGTTGTCTGGGGTCGGGCTCGAAGAGCTTGCGGAGGCGCACGAGGTAGTTGTCCACGGTGCGCTCCACGGGGAACGCATCGAGCCCCCAGACCTCTTCGATGATGTCGGCGCGGGAGAGCACGGCCCCGTCGGCTCGTACCAGGAGGGCCAGGATCTCGGCCTCCTTTTCGCCCACGACCACCCGCCCTTCGTTGGTCTCGGCTTCGCGGGAGTCGAGATCGATCCGGTACCGATCGAAGCGGATCACGCGGCTGGCGGGGAGCTGACGCTCGGCGATGGAGCGCCGCACCAAGGCGCGCACGCGGGCCACCAGCTCGGCGATGTCGAAGGGCTTGGCGAGGTAGTCGTCGGCCCCCATGTCCAGTGCCTTGACCTTGGAGCCCACGTCGGAGCGTGCCGTCAACATGAGCACCGGCGTTCCGAGGCCCTGCTTGCGCATGCCCTGCAGCACGGCGTAGCCGTCGTTTCCCGGCAGCGAGATGTCCAACAGCACGAGATCGAAGGGGGTCTCCCCGGCCACCTGGAGCCCATGGACCCCATCCCGGCACCAGTGGAGATCATGTCCGTGGTTTTCGAGGTTCATGCGCACCATAGTGCCGACGAGCTCGTCGTCTTCCACCAGCAGGATTCTGCTCATGACGATCGCTCCGAGCCAGCCAAGGGGAGGCTGACGGTGAAGGTGGCGCCCAGCCCGGGGCCATCGCTGTGGGCGTACAGGTCGCCGCCCATACGGCGGCAGAGATCCCGGGCCAAGGCCAGGCCCAGTCCGGTGCCATGCTTCACACCGTGGCCGCCGGGCAGGCCCCTCAAGAAGGGCACGAAGAGGCGCTCAGCGGTGGTGGAGTCGAAGCCCACCCCCCGGTCGGCGACCGCGATGGTGGCCTGCCCTGCAGCCGCACCGACCCGCAGCTCGACCACAGGCCGATCGCCGCCGTACTTCAGGCCGTTGTCCACCAGGTTCTCGAGCACGATGCGCAGCATGTCGGGATCGGCCATGACGGAGAGTCCATCCGGAGCTTCCTCCCACACCACCCCCACGGCTTCGGGTCGCCCGGTGAGGGTGCGCCGCCGGTGCTCGAGGAAGGCCTCCAGCTGGGGCTCCAGCGCAACGAGCACGAGGCACAGCTGCTGCTGCCCCGAGCGAAGGGCCCCTGAGATCAGCATGTTCTCGATGCAGTGCTCCAGCCGGTCGGCGTTCTCGATCCCCAGGCCCAGCAGGTGTGGCTGGACCTCGCTGGGCACGCCCCCGGATCGCAGAGTCTCCAGGAGGGTCTTGATACCCGTGAGCGGGGTCTTCATCTCGTGAGTGACGGCGTGGAGAAAGGACTCCATGCGCTGACTCTGCCGCCGCTCGAGCCGGAGCATGTGGAAGAGCATGGCAACACAGACGCAGACCAGCAGGAACAGGAAGAGTCCTTCGCCGTGTACCATGGCGCGCCGTCGCCGCAGTCGCGAGTCCAGAGCCTCGAGGGCCTGAGATGAGGGACCGAAGCAAACCTCGGGGTGTTCCGGCTCCGCCGTCACCACCCCCAGCTGGCCCAGCGTGTCGCACGGGAGCAGGTCCACGGTACCGTCGCCAGGCAGATCGCCCTGCGTAGGCAGAGCCTGGCGATGGCCGAGCACCAAGGCGGTGGCGAAGGCCCGATGCTGAAGTTCGGAGATCGCCGACCGCCGCTCGGCGTTGATGGTGCGGTTGAGGAACACGGTCCACCACAGGACCAACGCCGCCAAGCAGCCCAGGCTGATCCCGAAGATCACGTGGTGGAGCCGAACGCGCCTCATACTGGATCTGCGAGCTCCACGATGCTGTCCGCCAGCTCCACAACCTGAGTCTCGCTGTGGGCCGTGGACAGGAAGAAGACCTCGTACGCGGATGGTGGCAGGTAGATGCCGCGATCGAGCATGGGGCCATGGATAGCGTTGAGGCGAGCGATGGCGCCAGCATCAATGGCGTCAGCCCGGCGTGGGACGTCCATGTCGGCCATGTGGAGCCAGATCAGGGAGCCCACCCGCCGCCAACGCAACCAAGGCCGCGTGGTGGCATGCCGCTCCATGGCGCGGTCGAAAGCCTGACCGAGATCCTCGAGGCGGAGGTAGGCCGAGCCATCCGCGAGAAGATCCATGGTGGTGATGCCAGCGGCCAGCGAGATGGGGTTCCCGCTCAAAGTGCCGGCCTGGTAGACGCCGCCCACCGGTGCCAGCTGCTCCATCAGGTCCCGCGGGCCGGCCAAGGCGCCCACGGGCATGCCGCCTCCGATGACCTTGCCGAGCGTCACGATGTCCGCAGGCACGAACTGCAGGTCACCATAGCCGCCGAAGCGCAGCCGGAAGCCCGAGATCACCTCGTCGAAGATCAGCAGAGCGCCGTGCTCGGTGCACAGCCGGCGGAGGGTGCGCAGCCACTCCGGGCGCTGCTCCAGCAGGCCGTTGTTGCCAGGCAGTGGCTCGACCACCGCAGCGGCCAGCTCGGAACCGAACTGGGCGAAGGCCGCCTCGAGCGCGGGTTCGTCATCGAAGGGGCAGACGACGGTCTGCTCCGCGAACGCCGCGGGTACGCCGAGGCTCGACGAGGTGCCGAAGGTGGCCAAGCCCGAGCCGGCCTTGACCAGAAGGCTGTCTGAGTGGCCGTGATAGCCACCCTCGAACTTGAGGATGCGGGATCGCCCGGTGGCCCCGCGGGCCAGGCGCAGGGCGGTCATCACGGCCTCGGTACCGGAGCTCACGAAACGCACCTGCTCCATGGCGGGGAAGGCCTGCAGCACCCTGTCAGCCAGCTGGACCTCGGCGGCGCAGCAGGCCCCAAAGCTCAGGCCGTCCACAGCTGCGCGCTGCACCGCATCGATCACCGCGGGGTGGGCATGGCCCAGCACCAGGGGCCCCCATGACATGCAGAAGTCGCTGTAGCGGTTGCCGTCGACGTCTTCGCAGTGACTCCCCGAGGCCCGCGCGAAGTAGACCGGGTTGCCGCCCACGGAGCGGAAGGCGCGAACGGGCGAGCTGACGCCACCGGGCATGACCTGGCGTGCGCGCTCGAAGAGCTTCTCGGATTGGGTACGGTTCATGAATTCGCTCCAGGGAAACCTATCGTTGGTTGAGAGGATTGGCAGAAGGGCGCCGCGGATGTTCGCGCCACAGCCCCTCGAGGATCTGGGCCTGCTGTTCCAAGCTCATGGCGGGGCCGAGGATCCGGGTGGCTCCCAGTGCCTCCAGCGCCTCGGCGGTGGTGGGGCCGATGGCCAGGATGGGGTGGTCCTTGAGCCAGGGGGCGCGCTCGATCAGGCGCGCAGCGGCCGAGGGCGCCGCCACGAACACCGCAGCAACGGGAAAAGGCGCCAGCGCTCCGGCTTCGGGGGCCTCCTGAGCGTAGACCACCAGGGAGTGGAATGCGCAGCCCAGCTCCCTGAGTCCGGGCTCGAGACCGCCACCCGCGAGCTCACCCCGGGGTACGAGCAGCAGCTGGTCTCGACCCAGGCGGCGGTGCAACAGCGCCGCGAGTGACCGACCCGTGGGCGGGTCCGCCACCAGCTCGACAGCCACACCGTGGCTCTCCAGCTCCGCCCGAGTGGCCTGCCCCACCGCAGCGACCAGCGGCGGGTGCTCCCGCCGTAGCACGGCATCCACGAGCCCCGCCTGGTGGAAACCGCGCACCGCCCGTCGGCTGGCGAACGCCACCGCCGCGACCGCGCCCGGCACATGCACGGGTTCGAGGTAGCGGGTGCGCAGGCAAGGGAGCTCACGCACGGGTACACCGCGCTCAGTCAGGGCGCGGGCCAGCGGGAGGTTGTCCTCCAGCTCGCGGGTCAGGACCACGAAGGGGCTGGACGACACAGCCAATCCTCCGGTGTGCGCTGGAGGGGAGACATCGCGGGCGCACCCGCGAGCAGCCACGCAGCGGCTTCATCCCGCACGGCCTCGAGGGCCGAACCCTCGAAGCGCCGCGCCCGCAGGGCTCCCTCGGGGGTCAGCAGGGCCATGTGCAAGCGGGCGCGGCCACCCTCGAGGCTGGCCCAGGCACCAAACGCGCTGTGGCATCCTCCGCCGGAGATCTGCAGCAGGTGCCGCTCGGCCTCGGCGCAGGCGCGGGTCTCGGCGTGCTCCAAAGACGCCAGCTGCGACGCCGTCTCAGCGTCGTCACTGCGCAGCTCCAGGCCCAGGGCGCCCTGCCCCGGGGCGCAGGGCCAGAACACGGGATTGAGCTGAAACGGCACCAGGCCTCCCAGAGCCTGCTTCAGGCGCTGCAGCCCGGCCTGGGCCAGCAGCACCGCCTCGCACTCGCCCGCGAGGCACTTGCCCAACCGGGTGGGCACATTGCCCCGCAGCGGTACGGCCTCGAGATCGGGCCGCAGCCCCCCCAGCAACGCGACGCGACGGGTGGACGAGGTCCCCACCCGAGCATCCGCCCGCAGAGGAACCTCGAGCTCCCGATCCAGCGCATCCGGTCGCACCAGCAGCAGGTCGGCCACCGGCGCCCGCTCAGGCATGGCTCCCAGCACCAGCCCCGTGGGCTGCTCCACCGGCAGGTCCTTGAGGGAGTGCACCGCCAGGTCGATCTCGCCGGCCAGCAGGGCACGCTCGATCTCGCGGGTGAACAGCCCGACACCGCCCACCAGATCCAGGCGCACGTCCTGGCGCTTGTCCCCGGTGGTGCGGATGATGACGATCTCTCCGGGGACCGGCAGGGCCGCCTCGACCCAGTTCGCTTGGACCAGAGCCAGGGCGCTGCCGCGGGTGCCGATGCGGATCATTCTTCGCTCCATGTGTTTCCCTCCGAGAGCTGCCGGGCGCCATCGCGGATGGCCTGCAGCACCTCGTGCGTGTAGCTCGCGATCATTGACTTCAGCTCACCCTCGAGCCGATTGCGGGTCACGGTATCCAGCGCCGGCAGCTGTGCGTCCAGCACCGCCGGCAGCTCGTCGCTCAGCAATCCCTTGGACCGAGCGCGCACGCGCTCGAGCACCGGGGCGAATACCGGGTCGTGGCAGAAGCGCCGCAGCTCGCCCACCGCCTGCTCCACCAGCGCACCCGCGGAGATGCAGGCCTCGGACGAGCCCTCGCAGCCCCGGGCCTGATGCCACTCCACCAGCTGATCCAGCCCCACCCGGCGCACCCAGCGGGAGCCGTCTCGATCCGCAACCTGCTCGGGGATGCCGATGTCCACCAGCGACAACGCCTTCGAGCTGTGCAGCGTCGAGGGGTCCACCAGGGCCTGGGTCGCAGCCGTGCAGAACACCGCCGCGTCGACCTCGGCGAGCACGGCCGGCAGGTCGGTGATGGGCCGCACCCCGCTGCCCGACTCCACCGTGCGGTTGCAGCGCACGAGCCGGAACTGAGGATCGTCGTCCAGGATGCCCGCGAGGCGTCGACCGATGGAGCCCAAGCCGATCACGGCCACCCGGGCTCGGCCCTTCGGTAGCTGCTCCCGCAGCCAACCAACAGCCAAGCTGTGCACCCCCACCGCCGATCCCTCCAGGCAGCCACGGCGCATGGCCAGACGCACCAGTCGCCCCGTGATGGAGCCGAGCCCGTTGAGGACCCGGTGCGATGTGCCCCGCAGGCGAGCCCGGTGCAGAGCCTCGAAGAGCTGGCCGGAGATCTGGCGCTCGCCCATCACCAGGGACTCCTGACCGATGGCCACCCGAAACAGGTGCCGCGCAGCCTCGTCGCCGACGTAGGTGTAGGGCTGAATTCGCTCCCGCAGCGCTGGCTCGAGGCGCTGGCGCATACGGCTGACCAACAGCTGGGCGGCCCAGGCGGGCTGCGTGCTCGCGACCACCCACTCGTTGCGATTGCAGGTGTCCAACACCACCAGACCTTCGGCCCAGCCACCCCGCTCGAGCTCATCGGCCAGGTGTAGCGCTTCGTGTTCCTCGAGCACGAGCTGGGATCGGGCGCGAGAAGGGGCGACCCGAAAGTCACAACCCACCACAGCCAGCGGACACCCAGCGTCGCTCATCATCATTCCGACACCCCGGTGTCCCGGTCCTCGCCCAGCCAGGCACCGCAGTCGGATGCGGTCTCGAGCCCGGAGCGCACCGCATCCTTGAGGCCCACCCCGATCAGATAGTTGCCCGCCAGGAACAAACCGGGGAGCTCGCGGCGACGCGCCTGGATGCGCTCCATGCGCTCGGGATGCCCAAGCACAAGCTGTGGGATGGCTTGCCGAAAGCGCATCACCCGCACGAGATCCGGCGTCGCCTCGAGCCCCGTGAGGCGGGCCAGGTCGTCCGTGACCACCGCGGCGAGGGCCTCGTCGTCCAGATCCAGCGCCTCGGGATCCTTCATGCCGCCGACGAAGCCCGCCAACAGGTCGCCTCCATACGGGGCGCGTCCATCGAACAGCCGGCTGGGGAACAACACGCCCAAGGTGCGGATGTCTTCACCCCGGGGCACCAGGAAGCCGAAGCCTTCGGGGATCGCCTGCTGGCGCTCGCGGAAGCCCAGGTGCACCACCGCTACGGGGGCCATGGGGATGGCGTCCAGCTCGGAGGCCATGGAGGCATCCGCCTGCTCCAGCAGGTGAGCCGCGTCTGGAGGGGGCACCGCCAACACCAGCGCACGGGCCCGCAGGTCTCCCGTCGCGCTGTGAACCCGCCAGCCCTCGTCCTCGTGCCGAACCCAACGCACCGGATCGCCACCACGATAGGCGCCGCCCAAGGCGATGGCGGCGGCCTCGGGGAAGCGCCCCAGGCCGTCGTGGAAGGAGAACAGACCCGAGCGGGGCGTGATGCCCGCTGCCTCGCGCTCAGCGGCACGGCGGCGGTAGTACGGGATGGACCCCAGGATCATGCTGCCCGCGGCCTGCTCGAAGCCCCAGAACAAGGGGAAGGCAGCAGGCGCCGAGAGCTGGGCGGGATCCCCCGCATAGACCCCGGAGATGAAAGCGCCGGCGAACACCCGGGCTGCCTCGGCTCCGAATCGACGAACAAAGAACTCCTCGGCCGAGTCACCGGGCTGGCCACGGCGGATGCGGATGGGCTCGCTGGCCAGCATGACCTTCGCACCGAGGGACAGCAGCGGGGTGGTGAGGAAAGACCAGGCCCCGGTGGGCATGGCGTGGATGCCGCCATTGCGGGCGATGAAGCGGTCGCTGGACTCGGGTCGTGTGGCGGTCAGCTCATCGGCCAGGCCCAGCTCTTCGGCGAGCTGGAACACGTGGTCACCACTTGCCATGAGCGTGTGGGGTCCCTGCTCCACCTGAAAGCCATCGATACGCCGGGTGGCCACGTTGCCACCCGGGCGATCCGACGCCTCCAGCAGCGCAATGTCCAGCCCCGCCTGCTGCAGGCGTAAGGCGCAGGACAGGCCCGCAACCCCGCCACCGACCACAACCACATCCAGCGTGTGCTCAGTCACTGTTCACCTCCCTCGGGACACCAGCCCGAGGCACGAAGCGCGGCGCGTGCGTGCGCTTCCATCATGTCCAGGAACGCCGCCTGGTCGGCGGGAGCCGGGGCTCGGGCCACACGTGGGATGCCGAGCTCCGCCGCGCGCGCCGAGGCCACATGGTCCAAGTCCCAGCAGGTCTCGAGGTTCTCGACGGCGAAGGACAGCGGCTGAAGCACCAGGTCTCGAACACCCTCGGCGGCGAGGCGCTCGAGCTCATCCTCGAGGTAGGGACCCGTCCAGGCCGTCGGTCCCAGGCGGCTCTGGAAGGCCAGCGACCAGGGCGTGCCCGCAGGGAGAAGCGCAGCGAGAGCCTCTGCGCTCTCCCTCACCCGGTTCGGGTAGGGGTCCCCTGCCCGCTCGAGCCGCTGGGGCAGGCCATGGGCCACCATGAGCACATGGCTGCGGGACTGCAGCAGGGGCAGCAAGCCGGCGGCCAAGGCGGCCAGGAAACCCGGCGCGTCGGCGAAGTCGGGGGTCACCGAGGCTACCAGCCCGCTGCGCCGTGTGGCCGCGAGCAAGCGCCGCTGGCAGACGTCACTGGTGGTCCAGGATCGCTGTGGGAACAGCGGCAGTCCCAGCACACGGCCCACCCCTTGCTCGGCGAGCTCGGCCACCACCGTCTCCACGCCGGGGGAGCTGTGGCAGTAGGCTGGACGCACCAGCACATTGGGGTGCAGCCGGGCGTCCAGCGCCCGAGCCAGCGCATCCACCGCCGCAGGAAGGGGGCTGCCACCGATGCTGGCGTAGCGACCCCGAACCTTGGGGGCTCTTCGCAGGGCGATGAACTGGGCCAAGCCATGGCGCAGACCCCAAGGCAGGGGCAGGATGGCGGCGTCGGACAACAGGCTGGCGATGAAGGGCCGCACCTGCTCATCGGAACCCGGAGCACCGTAGTCCATCAGCAGCACCGCCACCTCGGCCATGGCTCACACCGTCCGCGAGTAGCGGCGCTGGGCGGGATCGCGCTCGAGGTATCGGTCGAACACCATGCAGACGTTGCGCACGAACAAACGCCCCAGCTCGGTGACCCGGATGACCGCCCCGGCCAGCTCCACCAGGCCGTCCGCCTCGAGGGGGGCGAGCAGGGCGAGCTCTTCGGCGAAGTACTCCAGGGCGTCCAACGCGAAGCGCTCGCCGAGGGCACCGAGATCGCAGGCCATGGTGCAAGACAGCTCGAGGATCAGCTCCCGACGCAGCTCGTCGTCCTCGCTCAGCAGGAACCCGCGCAGCCAGGGCAGCTGCCCCGACAACACAGCGTCGCGCCAGTGGGCCATGTCCTTGTGGTTCTGGGTGTAGGAGCTCCCCACCCAGCTGATAGCGCTGATGCCCATACCGACGGTGTCCAGCCCCCGGCCCGTGGTGTAGCCCATGAAAGTGCGCCGCAGCGTACCGGCCTCGAGGGCGGCCACCAGCGGATCATCGGGCAGGGCGAAGTGGTCCATGCCCACGGGTACGTAGCCAGCGTCCACCAGCCCCCGAGCCAAGCCGACGAACAGCTCGACCTTCAGATCGGGGTCCGGCAAGCCCCGGTCCTCGAGCACCCGCTGGTGCTTCTGCATCCAGGGTACGTGGGCGTAGGAGTATAGGGCGATGCGGGTGGGACGCAGGGCGCGGACCTTGTCCAGGGTGGCGTCGCGGCTGGCGACGGTCTGACCGGGCAGCCCGTAGATGAGGTCGAAGTTGATCTCGCCGCACCCTCGCTGCCGCAGGTGAGCCACCACCTCTTCGACCTGCACCAGCGCTTGATCCCGGCGCACCGCCTCGAGCACCGTGGCGTCGAAGTCTTGCACCCCCAGGGAGAAGCGCTCGAAGCCGTGCTCCATGAACGCGTCGATCTTGGCGGGGGTGGCGCTGCGAGGCTCCATCTCCACCGAACGCTCGGCGTCCGGCTGCAGGTCGAAGCGTTCCTCCAAGGCGCCCAGCAGGCGATGGATCTGAGACACGCTCAAGAAGTTCGGCGTGCCGCCCCCCAGGTGGACCTGCCGCACGGGACGGCCGGGATCCACGACACCGTTGACCAAGGCCATCTCGGCCTCGAGCTGGTCGAGGTGGGCGTCCACCTGTTCATCGGGCCGGCGCCCCAAGGTGTGGCAGCCACAGAACAGGCAGCGGGACCGGCAAAACGGCACATGCAGATACAGCGACAGGCCTGGGTCTTCGGCCAGCCCGTTTCGGGCCTGCCAGCGCCCCGTCAGGGCGTCCGCGTCCTGTTGCGCGAAGTGGGGCGCAGGGGGGTAGCTCGTGTAGCGGGGGCCCCGCACGTCGTACTTCTCCCGGAGGCCGACATCCACATCGCGGGGGTCCAGGACCCGGTGCTTCATCCCAGCTCCACCACAGCGTCCACGTAGGCCTTCACACCCTCGGGAGGGATGTCGGGCACCAGGCCCTGTCCGAGATTGGCGATCCACGCCTGGCCACCGGTCTGTGCCGCTTGCTCCTGAACGCGGCAACGGATTCGCTCGGGCGGGCCCAACAGCTCCGCAGCGTCCAGGTTGCCCTGGAGGGGGAAGTCAGGGCCCAGCCGCGCCCGCGCATCGCTCAGGCGAAGGGTCTGGTCGATGGACAGGACATCCGCGCCCGCGGTGGCCGCCGCCTCGAGGTGGCTGGCCGCGCCGCGCAGGTAGAGGATCTTGGGGACGTCGAGGTCCGCGATGCGGGCGAAGACCCGGCGTACCGCGGGCAGGGCCAGGGCCTCGTAGTCCGCGGGCGTCAGCAGGCCTGCCCAGGAGTCGAACACCTGGACCACGTCCGCACCGGCCTCGACCTGCAAGCGCAGAAGATCGGCCACCTTGTCCGCCAAGCCAAACAGCAGACGACGGGCCATGTCGGGGTCGTGGTACGCCAGGGCCTTGAGGTGGCGGATGTCCTTCGAGGGTCCGCCCTCGACCAGGTACGAGGCCAGGGTCAGGGGCGCCCCGGCGAAGCCGATGAGGGCCAGCTTGGGGTGGATGTTCTCCGAGAGCAGCCGCACAGCCCCGCCGACATAGTCGAGGGACGAGGCCACATCCACGTCGTTGAGCCGGGCCAGGTCTTCCTCGCCTTCGAAGGGGCGAGTCATGGTGGGCCCGCCCTTGCCGTACACCACCCCAGCCCCCATGGCTTCGGGGATCACCAGGATGTCCGAGAACACGATGGCTGCGTCCACGTCGTAGCGACGCAGGGGTTGCAGTGTGACCTCCACCGCGAGCTCGGGGGTGCGAACCACCTCCCAGAAGCTGTGTTTGGCGCGCACGGCCAGGTACTCGGGTAGGTAGCGACCGGCCTGACGCATCAACCATACAGGGGGGCGGTCGACTCGCTGGGCCCGGCAGGCCGCCAGCATACGTTCACGGGGGCTCATGGACATGGAGACTCCTTGCTTCGTCGCGCACTCTAGACTGAGCCGGCCCCGATTTTGTCACGGCTTGATCACGCAGCCCGCCCCAGCCGACCGTCCGAAGATTCCTGTAAGCCGTCCCACATCCCGCACTGACGTTCTTCGATAGCGCCCCCGCTCCTACAACCCCAAGAAGCGGATAGCCGCCCCGCACGCCACCAGCGAGACCCCCGCCAGCGCGTGGGTCCAGCGCTCCATGGTGCGCAACGGCAGCAAGCGGACGCCGCCCTGGAGCAACAGCACCAGCGCCAGGATGGTCAGCACGGTGGACAGGGCGAAGGCCGCGGCCACCAGCAAAAAGGCCCCCAACCCCGCCAGGCCCCACGAAGCGAGGCTCAAGGGGATCAGAGACTCGCACGGACCAAACACGAAGATGGTGAACAGCACCCAGGGGGTGAGACGGGCCACGGTGCGTCCGTGGGCATGCAGGTGGCCACCCTCGTGCTCGTGGTCATGCTCGTGGCTGTGTTTATCGCCGCCACCGTGGGCGTGGCTGTGGCTGTGGACCTTGCCCCGCAGGGCCCTGCGGATGCCCCACAGGCCGTAGGCCGCCCCCACACCCATCAAGGCCCAGGCCGCCACGTCACCCCGCAGCTCGTGGATACCGGCCAGGCTGCTGTGCTCCCAGCCCTCGACCGCGGTGCCCAGCACGATGAGCACCACAGCGATGAGCACGGAGCCCACCACGTGGCCCAGCCCGCACACCGCCGTGACCACCATGGTCTTGGTACGAGACCAGCCTTCCGAGGCCGCCATGGCCACGAAGGGCACGTAGTGATCGGGCCCCAGCACCGTGTGCAGGAAGCCGAGGGCCAGCGCTGTCCAGACCAGGAGAACCACGCTGCCAGACTGCAGGCTTTCTTCGAGCAAGGCGTTCTCCAGAGAGTGTGATTTTCTCCGGGTTGGTAATACGCACCGTGGGCCGAGTCCAGAGTCCCCCATGGGCATCCAACGATGGTATGACCCCTACCAGCCCGATCGGCCTTTGCCGGGATTTCACAGCGAGCGGGGAGCCCACTGGGTACCCCCGTTTCCGTGTGTTCAGGAGCCCCCATGCGCCACATCGTCCCCCTTCTCGCCCTCGCGCCCACCCTGCTGTCCACCGGCTGCCTCGGTGGCGAGCCCGTGCCCATCATCCCTGATGACAGCGAGGCTCAGGTGGAGACCGACACCCCCGACACCGGCCCCGAAGGGCCTGTGGAGCGGGAGGTCCCCATCACCGTCGAGTGGGATCCCGACGACTTCTACACCGTCATCGACGTGGGCCCCGACCACGACTACGCCAGCCCCTGCGACGTCGGCTGGGACGCGCTGCAAGGTGGCACCATGGTGCGCATCCACAGGCGGGAAGAGCCCTACCGCTGCAAGCTGGCCATCACCACCGACGCCTACGAGAACCACCCGTTGGTGGTCATGGGCATACCCGACGAAGAAGGCCAGCTCCCCGTAATCAGCGGCATCGACGCAGTGACCCCCGAGGATCTGCGGCTCGCCAACCAGGACGCCTGGGTCGTGCAGATCGGCGGCGACAGTGACGATGGCGTCGCCGCCTGGGTCTGGCTGCAAGACCTGGCCATCGTCGGTGCGCGCTCCGAGTACAGCTTCACCGACCACGACGGCACGGTGCAGTCCTACGCGGGCAATTGTGCTGCCCTACGGGTCTCCAAGGGCCGCAACGTGCACCTGTATGGGCTCGAGCTGTCCGACAGCCATACCGGGCTGCTGGTGGAGTCCAGCTCCGAAGACGTGCTGGTGTCATCTTCCTGGATGCACGACAACGGTCACACCGACATCTACACCGTGCAGAACGCCTACCTCGAGGCGGTGAACGCCACCTTCGAGTACAACCGCATGGGAGCCATGATCGACGGTTCCCTGGGCGTCAACCTCCGCGACCACTCCGCCGGCCTGGTGGTGCGCTACAACTGGTTCGAGGGCGAGAACACCCCAATCCACATGCTGAGCAGCAGCGAGACGGCCATCGTCGAAGACCCCGGCTACCGCTCCGCCAAGCTCTACGGCAACGTGTTCCTCGCGCCGGTCGAGCAGCCCAGCAACCAGTTGGTCAACTTCGGCACCGAGGGCGAGTCCGGCGCCAACGCCCGCACAGGCACCCTGTACTTCTTCCACAACACCGTGGTCTCCGAGCGCAGCAGCAACACCTACCTGCTCCAGGTCCCCAACAGCGACCAGCACGCCGTGGTCGAGAACAACCTGGTCTACGCCCCCGGTGAGACCCACAGCACCCGGGTCATGGCCGGCGACGGCCAGCTCAGCATGAACAACAACTGGCTGCCCGATCGTTACCAGACCCTGACCTCGGGCTCGTTGGGGTCGGTGGATGAGCAGAACACGACCACGGGCAACGACCCGGGCTTCGAGGACTACGAGAACCTGGATCTACACCTCACGCTGGACTCCCCCTGCCAGGGCTTGGCCGGCGAACTGAGCGCAGAGGCGGCGGATCAACCCGTCGAGTACCAGTACATCCAGCACCAGCGTCGGGCGCTCCGCGAGACCACCGAGGACCTCGGCTCTTACGAGGGATAGCCCAGCGTTTTCACCGTCAGCTACTCGGTCGTGCCCGTGTCGTCGCCTGCCTGGCCGGAGTCTTCGGGCAGGTTGTCAGCGCTGAGGATCTCGTAAAACACGGTGATGGGCATCGCGGGCCGGGGCACCGCGAAGCCATCGAAGACGATGGCGTTTCGGGCGCCGTCGTACTGCCAGCCGTCAAGCTCGCGCTCAGGGATGGCGGCGTCTTCGACGTAGACCTCGAGGCTGCTGACCTGAGGCAGGGCCTCGAGGAAGAAGGTGTCCTCGAGGTTGGACAGATCGAGCCCGATGCGCTGGAGGATCTCGCTGTAGTCGTCGGAGCAGATGGAGTCGCGGAAGCCGTCGGTCATGATGGCGACGCTGAGGTAGCGCTCGCCCGGGTCGGCCGCGGTGACACCCGATGCGCAGCCTGCGGGCATGTTGCCCACCAAGGCGTGGGCCACCACCTGGCCGCTACCCGACGCTGCGCGCCAGGTGGTGATGAAGTCGTCCAGAGACCCGGTGGAGTGATCGTCCTCGTCTGATACGAACACAAGGTTGAGCCGCGCGCCGGGCCGGATGAGATCGGGGTTGCGACCGTCGAGGGCCAGGGACACCGCATCGAAGCCCCGCTCGTCCCGGGAGCCGTAGTAGCCCACGTCGAGCTGCTCGAGGAAGGCGGCGCCAATGTCGGGACTCTCAGGGGTGATCAGCTCGCCCCGCAACACACCGGCGATGTCGGTGTCCACATCGGTGGTGATGACACCGGCCTGGAAGTCGGCCCTGGATCCCTCGACCACCTCGATGAAGGCCTCGAAGTTCGCGCTGAGCAAGGCTTGCTCTTCGGCCATGGACTGCGAATTGTCCACCACGAAGAGCATGTCGGCCCTGGTGTTGAGATCTTCTTGCACGAAGGTCTGCGTATAGCGGACTTCCTGGAAGCCGTAGTCGTGACAGCCGGTGAACAACAAGACCAGCAGGCCGAGGCGCGCCGAGGGGTCCATGGCGATGGCTCCTGTGCGGGGCTATGACTGGAAAACGCAACATCTCATAGCATCCTGGAGCATACAATGCGCCTGGTTCTTCTGTTCCTGGCTGCCTGCACCACCAGTCCGAACGATGACGGCGCCCCGGATCCCAACCTGCTCACCAGCCTCGAGGTCGAGCCGGCAGAAGTGACCTTGGTCACCGGGCCCGAAGGCTTCGAGACCGAGCAGTTCACCGCCTGGGCCAACCTCGAAGACGGCAGCCGGGTTGAGCTGGCGGTGGCCGAGTGGACCGTGTCCAACAGCACGGCGGGCGAAGTCGACGACGACGGCCTGTTCACCCCGACCGGCGACAACGGTGGCATCACCTGGATCACCGCCGAGTACGCCAACACCTGGGCTTCGGCCACGGTCACCGTGGTCTACCACGAAGAGCTCACCGAAGGCGACGCCGACGCCACCCTCTTCGAGGGCCAGATCAGCGACATGACCGACTCCCCGTGGATGTACCCAGAAGACGGTGTGCGCCTGCCCCGGGGCACCCCCAGCATCCACTTCCAGTGGCAGGATCTAGCCGCCGACGCCTACCGTCTGCACTTCGCCTCCGAAGTCTCCGACATCGTGGTCTACACCGAAGACTTCGGCTGGGAGTCCCAGGCCGCACTGTGGCAGGTCATCGCCAGCACCAACGCCGCCGGCGCGGTGGACGTCACCCTCAGCGCCAGCATCGATGGCCAGGTCCAGCAGGCCGAGCCCATCCAGCTGCTGGTCAACCGCATGGATACCCGCGGCACCATCTACTACTGGACCAGCACCACCAAGGGTGTCAGCCGCATCAACGAAGACCACCAGGTCGAGAGCTGGTGGTCCGCAGACGACATGAACGGTCGGTGCGTGGGCTGCCACGCCATCTCCACCGGCGCCGAACCGCTGCTCAGCTACTCCCTGGACCCCTCTGAGTGGGGATACGACCCCGACAACCCCAACCCTGCGCGCACCGAGATCCGATTGCTGGCCGACCCCACCACGGCCATCACGACCTTCGACGACCAACAGCTCGGGGACTTCAAGTCGTTCTCGCCCAACGGCGAGCTGATGCTCACGGCCTACAACTGCCAGCTGCTGCTCTACGATGCCCGCGCGGGCTCGCTCATCGCCGACGTCACCCCCTGGGACGAAGGCGCCGGTGCCGAGCTGTGCGTAGCCCAGGGCGAGTGGTCCCCCGATGGCACCCAGGTCGCCCTGACCGTCAGCGATGACCTCGTGGTTTCCTGGCGCATCTACGACGGCTCGCTGTACCTCATGGACTACCTGGGCCAGCACACCTTCGCGGCACCCCACCTGCTGGTGGACCCCAACGCACTGTTCGCCGACAGCGAGCACATCGCCTACTACCCGGCATGGTCCCCCGACGGCGCCTGGATCGCCTTCAACACCTCGAGCGGCGACTCCTACGACGACGAAGACGCCGAGCTGTGGGTGGTGGACCCCGCCGTCGGCGAAGCCATCGCCCTCGTCGCCGCCAACATGAGCGAAGGCCTGACCAACTCCTGGCCTCGCTGGAGCCCGCTGCCCGACGACGACATCCTGTGGCTCACCTTCTCGTCCAAGCGCGCGTACGGCTACCAGGTCACCTTCGGTCAGCCCCAGGTGTGGGTGTCGGCCTTCGATCCCGCACTGGCCGAGCAGGGCCTGGACCCCTCGAGCCCGTCTTTCTGGCTCGTGGGTCAGGATATCCGCGAGAACAACCACGTACCCGTGTGGGTGGAGTGATGCGCCTCTCTCTGTTGGCTCTGGTCGTCCTGACCGCCTGCGGCTCAGACGATCCCTACACCGAAGCCGGCGGCCTGTATGCTGGCGACTACATTCCCGTAGCCGATGACTGGCTCCAGTTCGGCCCGACCGAGGCCCCCGCCGACGGTCCCTTCCTCATGATCGAGGTCAGCGCGACCGAGTGGGAGCTGCGTCAGGGCGTTGGCTGGACCGAAGCCGACAGCGAAGAAAAACTCGCCACCACCACCGACGACGGCTTGACGCTGGCGGGCACCACCGTGCTGCCGGGCGAGCTGTCCGAGGGCGCCGAACAGGGCGGCGCCACCGTCTTGGCCATGGGTGACGAGTCCGTCTACTACGGCACCTTCGCCCTGGCGGCCCGCACCACGGTGCCCAGCGGACGCTTCGCGGGCGAGTGGGTCTTCGCGCCCCGCATCGGCCCCATCCTGATGACCATCGACGGTCAGGTCTGGGAGCTGGTTTATTATGAGTAGCGCGCTACGCGGCGCGGCTACGGGCACAGTCAACCCCGAGCATAGCGAGCGGGTGGACGGGCACGGTAGAGTTTAGGGCCTGACCGCCGACGGGTCAGCCGCCACCGGGGCGCAATCCAGGAAGGCCTTGGGGTCGCGGCGTGCGCTCGGGCCGAGGCCCCCCCTACCAGTGGTCGCTGCCAGGGCCCCCGTAGGCGCCGATGTCGGAGCGGCTGCCGTCGGCATCACTCAGGTGAGGTAGGCCCTGGTCCCGCATGCCGGAGCCGGCCTGCAGGGTCATGTCCCAGCGAGCAGGGTCCGTCGCGGAGACGTCCGCGAAACCCGGCTCCCCCTCGATGTTGCCCCCCGCGCCCCGCGGGTCCGACATGGACGCGAAGGCGGGCTCGGCCTGATCGTGGATGTTGCAGTAGCTGTAGTCGTTGGAGCCCTGGTTAACGGTGGCCACGATGCTGGCACCGCTGACAGCATTGGAGCTGATGCTGACGTTGGCGAGGCTAATGCCACCGGAGGTGTCGTGGACCACGCCCGCCTGCACCACCCCTGCGCCGGCGTCCACGATGTTGCCGTGGATCGTGGCGTTGGTCACGGAGATGCTGCCGCCCTCACTGGCGAGGGCCACCGCCTTGATCGCGGGCGCACCGCCGCTGCTGGCGCCGATGGCGTTGCCAGCGATGACGAGGTTCTCCAGGATCAGCTCGCTCCCCGAGTAGACCGTGAACCCTCCGTGGACCTCCCGATCGGCGGTGATGGTGTTGCCCGTGAGCCGCACGTGGTTCAGCTCTGCGCGGGCGCCTCCCCCAACGTAGACCAGCCCCCAGACGTCAGGACAGACGACCGCGTTGTCCCGGATCTCGATCCCGTCCATGACGGGGCTGCCGCCGTCCACGGACATCAACGCCCCCACGCACTGCCCCTCGCCCTCCACCGCGTTGTCCTCCAAGAGCAGATCGAAGATGAGGGCATCGCTGCTCGTGGAGCGGAGGGCCACTGCACTGCTCCCTAAGCCACCGGTCAGCGTAAAGCCGCTTACCACGGCTGGGGAGCCCGACTCATCGATGGACAGCACCGGAGCGCTCCCGCCGGCGTCGATGACGGTGGTGTCGCGATCCTCGCCCTCCAGGATGATCTCCTTATCGAGGGTGACGGTCTCCACGTAGGTCCCCGCCAGCACGCAGACCCGATCTCCAGCGCTGGCCGCCGCGATGGCATCCGTGATCAGAGCGTAGTCCGCGGGGACATCGATCTCGTAGTCCACCTCCCCGTCACAATCGTTGTCCACGCCGTCACAGACGTCCACGGCGTCAGGCGAGCGCTGCTCGTCCTGGTCGTCGCAGTCTCCACCAACGTCCACGTGGCCGCTCGGTTGAGCGCAGGCCTGCGTAAGCAAGGCATCGCTGCCGTAGCCATCGCCGTCGTCGTCCCGGTACCAGGTGGCGGCATCGGTGGCGTCCTCGTCCGTGTTCCCGTCGCAGTCGTCGTCGAGCTCGTTGCACACCTCCTGAGCCTCGGGGTGGATGGTGGCGTCGTGGTCGTCACAGTCCACGTCCGAGGTGTGACCGTCGCCGTCGGCGTCCGTGCCGCCAGCCGTGTCGGTGTCAGTCTCGGTAGGACCGCAGGATGCGAGGAGCAGAGTGAAGACGAAAGCGCGCACGGGAACCTCTGGCGTGAAGAGACACAACCATCTAGCCCGGAACGGGGTCAGGACGCCCGAGCGCAAGAGCTGCCTCCCTTCCTCCTACCGCTCCCCCGCCCCTTGCTCTGCCGCCACCTGGGCACAACCCAGGAAGGCCTTGGGGTCGTAGCCCCACTTCCCCGCCATGGTGTAGCCGCTGGACATAGTCAGCAGGCCCCCGTAGATCCCGACGTACCCAAGCTTCTGGGCGGTGTCGCTCGAGTTCCACAAGGCCTCGCCGGTGTCGTCGTTGATGGCGAAGGGCAGGAAGCCGGCGATCATCACCCCAGCGCCCCCGGCCACCATGGCCCAGGAGACGGAGCGGCGCTTGCGCGCAGTCTCCTGCTTGGCGCAGGCGGGGGACACGGCGCTGACGATGGGGCCGAGGTCCTTGGCCCTCAACACCGCGCCGCTGCCGTCCTGGAAGCGGCCATTGTCCATCAGCGAGACGGGGGGGATCAGGCCGTAGCCGCTCAGGGCCAGCAGTCGGGCCAGCTCGTTGAGCCGCTCCCGGGCCTGCACGACCTCGGGGATCTCGATGGTCTCGCGCACACCGTCGATCTCTTCAGTGTAGTCCGCCCAGCGCCCGATGAAGACCCGCAGGGCCTGAGCACCGGAGTCGGTGCCCGCGTCGGCGATGCCCTGGACCCGCAGCCACTCGTCGTGGGCATCGGCCCGCACCTGGTTGGCCCTGGACTGGACCGCCTGGCCGTGCAAGCCCTCGAGGCGGGCGCGGTCGGCGGCCAGGCGCAGCTCGGCCTGGGCCTGCAGCTCGAGGGCGTCGAGGTAGCCGTCGCCGGACGGGCCGGGCGCCACCGGACGAAGCTCGGTGGTGGCGTCGAGCTCGGGGGGGCGCTCGAGCTTGGATGAGCTGCTGAGCACCCATGCCTCGGGGCTGTCCGCCAGGAGCGAAGGATGCTGGCCACTCAGCTGCGCTGCCGCCAGGGAGTCGGTGACATACAGCGAGGCTTCCTCGAGGGTGACCTGGCCGTCTCGCTCTCCGTCGAGCTGGCCGTCGGCCCAGCCACGCAGCGCGCCCACGACAAAGTAGGTGAAGGCGCCGTGGCCCACAGGGTCCAGGGGCTGCGCCACCTCGTTGGGCCCCGCAGCGGTCCACGCCACCACCCGGGGCGCGGCGCGGGTGGCGTAGGCGGGCACCACGAAGCGTCCGCCCTCCACCAGGGATGCGCCGGCCCGGTCCCGGCCGGTGTAGCAGGTGTCCAGCACCATCAGGACCTGGGAGCCATGAGACCCCGCGAGATCCTCGAGCTCGGCCATGGTCAGGCCGCGGCTGTCGAAGGCGGCCACCTCAGCGCGCACATCCTGCCCCAGGATCATGCGCTCGCCATCCCTGCTCGACGCCGCCCCGTGGCCGGCGAAGTAGAACCAGACCCGGCCCTTGCTGCCGGTTTGTTCGGCAGCATCCGACAGCGCCTCGGCGATCATCTCGTGACTGGCACCCTGGTCCAGCAGCCGCACACGGGCAGCAGGCAGGCCGAGGGTGTAGATCAGCAGGCGATAGAAGGCCTGGGCGTCGCGGGTGGCGAAGGGCACGTCCGCGATGTGGGTGTAGTCCTGGATGCCCACCACCACAGCGGTGTCGTGGGGCGCCCGAACACCAGCGCGCAGGGGCTCGTCGATGTCGGGCAGCGCCGCGGCCGATGCCACGGGGGCCAGCGCGAGCTGCAGGGCAACGAGCAGCGTTCCAATCATGGCCGTCTCCAGAAGATCACAGGGTCACTCCCCACAGGTAGCGGCAGCCTCGAGGGCGTCCATGTCCACACTGCGGGCGCTCTGGGTGCAGCCGCCCAAGCCAGCGGGCAGCACCCGCCACGATGCGGTGCCGATGGCGGCGCCCGCCGGGTACAGCAAAGGCCCGAATACACCGGGGAGGCGACAGAAGCCGGTCCAGCCCTCGGTCTTGCCGAAGTAGCCCCCCGCGGGCACGGCCACGGCCAGGAGGCGTTCATCGCCCCGGTCAGGGCTCTCCACAGCGTAGAAGGTGCCCAGGTCCAGCAGTTCGTCCACCAGACCGGGCTCACCGGGAGGAGGCCAGACCAGGTAGCCGCTGCCATCCCGGGCGACGCTGTAGACCTGCACCCGAGCCTGTTGGCTGACCATCAGCACCGGCTGGAGCGTCTCCCCAGGGCAGACGACACCGTCTTGGGTGTCCACCACCAAGGCGAGCTGCAGGCCGCCATCGCCGAGCTTCTCGCCGTCCCGCAGGCCCAGGTCGGCGTCGCTGCGACAGGCCGCCTGTGCGTTGGGGTCATCGCCAAACAGATCACCGGGAAAGGTGAACCCACCCAGCAACACCGCGGCCCCCGAGGGAGGGGTGAAGGAGAGGTTCAGGCGCACACCACCGGCACCGGGGCTCAGGGTGGTTACCACCGCGCTGGCGCTACGGTCGCCCTGGCCTTCGGGAACCACCCGTGCGCCCGCCAGCAAAGTGCGCAGCTCACCGGCCACCGCCGCGCCCACAGAGCCCGCCACGCAGCCGCTGTCCCAGGTTGGGGGCTCCACCGCCAACAGGGCGGCGCCCGCCTCGGACCGGAGCGAGACCACGAGCTGAGACAGGCTGTGTTCGAAGCTGTCGTAGTCACGCCCGAGCTGATCCAGGAACGCCTCTTCGACCACCACGGCCGCACAGGCCGTACCATCCTGGCCCCGCCGCTGGGCAGGCTCCCAGGAGCCTTCGCCCCAGGAACCGATATGGCGCTGCACCGCCGCGCAGCGCAGCTCGCCGTAACCCGCGCACACTCTCTCGATCATGGCGCTGCGGGCCCGCTGTCGGGCCTGCTCGAGGGCCTCGGCCTGGGAGCCGCTGCCGTAGGCCCGCTCGAGGCGGTAGCCCTGTGGGGGCACCTCGGGGCAGGCTTCGACACCCACGAGCTCGGCGGCGCGCACCGGCCCCAAGGCCAAAAAGGCCAGGGGCAGCAGGCAGGCCAGGCTCATCGGCGGCCCCGAACCGCCTCGAGCACGGCTTCTTCGGCCGCCTCGGCTTCGGCGTTGGGGATGTAGGCCAGCACGTAGGCCACGTGGACGTACCCGGCCGGGGTGGGCAGGGCCTTGACGCACCAGCCCTGGTCCTTGACCAGCGCCGCCACGCCGCCACTGGCCGCCTCCACGGCCCCCTGCTGCTCGAGCTGCACCGCCAGGCTGCCCAGCTCTCCATCGGTGGCGCTGGTGCTGGAGCTCTGAGCGCTGATGGTCTGCTCCACCCAGCGCACCACCTGCAGCCGAGCATCCAGCAGCGCCGCTTCCCGGGCCGCGCGCTCGGAGGGGAGCGGGTCGGACAGGCCCACAAAGTACTGACCCATGGACGAGCGAGGGGGCTGGTCCACCCACTCACCGCAGCCCGCGGCCACCGGCGGGGCGCCGGTGTAAGGATTGGGGGCGGTCTTCATGGCGAAATAGACGGGCTCGGGAAACTCGATGGAGCGCTGCCAGGCCATGCCGTGCCCCAGCTCGATGCCCCCGGTGACGCCCTCGGCCACGGTGCTCAGCTCGAGGGAGCCCTCGGCTCCAAGGGCGTAGAACACGGCCCCGGTGCCCTGGAAGAACTCGGCCACGTAGCGGGAGGTGCACTGGTCGGGAGCTGCCTGGCAGCAGGCCTCGAAGGCCGCCGGGTCCTCGATCTCCGCCACCATCTTGGTGTCCAGCGCGTACTGGATGCGCACCGTGCGGCCACCGCTGCCTCCCAGACCCACCCCCAGGATCTCCGGCATACCCACCTTGATGGCCGCCTTGGTGGATGCCTGGAACAGCTCGTCGTACTGCACACCGCCGCCACCTACGGAGCTGTAGCCGATGTGCTCGGAGCAGCGGGTGCGCACCGTCGCCGACTCGTCCACCTCGCCACCCTCGGGCAGGAAGCGACCGATGTAAGTGGATGGGTCGGTGTCGAAGGCCGACCGCAGGAAGATGTCGCTCGAGGGCACCACGGTGGGGCCCACGCCTTGCTCGGTGGGCGCGCGGTCCTGGGGCTTCCTGTCCTTGCGCTTGGCGTTGGCCAGGCCGGGTAGCAGCACGAGGCAGAGGGCAAGAAGTCCGACACGCATGGGGGCCTCCATAGGAAGGCGGGGAAACTACCGGGTGGTGTGGGGATCCGCCAGGTAGCAGGGTGGATGTGACCCCGGGGGGACCCCCTGGTTAGCTTGACCCCATGGCGCCAGCCCCCATCCTCGTCATCGACGGCCACGACGGCTCCGGCAAGAGCACCGTGGCCGGGTTGCTGGCACGGCGCCTGGGCTGGGTGGTGGCGCGTCCGTTCACCGGTGCGGTGTCCCAGGCATTCTACCGCTGCCTGGCCCAGGATGAGCCCCAGCAGCTCCACGGCATCGCCCGGGCCGCGGTGGCCCGCCTCGAAGCCCTGCACGCCCCCGGTGTGGTCTTCGATCGCCACTGGGTAACCATGCTCAGTGTCCTCCCCCAGCGCTGCTGGCCAGGCTGGCTCCCCTCCCCTCCCACCCTGCTGTGCTGGGCCGATCCACTCACTACCCTGGCCCGGGTCAGCGCCCGGGGCGAGACGACGCGCAACACCCTCGAGCTGCACCAGTGCTCCTGCGCTCTGTTCCGCGAGCTCGCCCAGCACCACGAACTGCCCGTCCTGAACACCACTCAGCTCGCACCCGACCGCGCCCTCGCGACGCTGCGAGCCCAACACCCCACCCTCCTGGCCCCATGGATCTGATGGATCTCGACCGCGGCAACCCCCTGGGGCCGCCACCCGCCAGCGCCCTCGCCGCCGCCCGGGCCGCGCTGAACACGGGCTGCTCTGCCTACACCCCACCGCTGGGCCTCCCAGAGCTCCGGCGTGCGGCGGCCGCCACCCTCGAAGCGCAGCTGTGCAGGACCTTCCATCCCGAGCGAGAGGTCATGGTCACCCACGGCGCTTCCGCCGGCTTGCTGGCGTGCATCCAGGCCCTCACCACGCCGGGCCAGGATGTCTGGGTGCCGGATCCGGGCTGGCCGGGCTTCCGCGCCGCGGTGGGGGCCGCCGGGTGTCGCGCCGTGCCCTGGTCCCCCACTGTTCCCCTCACAGCGGCCCCACGACCTACCCCTCGGCTGCTGCTCTTGGCTACGCCCGACAACCCCACCGGGCGGCTGCTGGACCCAGCCATCCTCGGCTGGCTCGAGGCCGCGGTGCAGGCCGACCCGCAGCTCATCGTGGTGGCCGACGAGACCTACCGGGATCTCGTCTACGACGACGACGCAGCCCTCTCGCCGGGTGCCGTCACCGCCCTCGCCCCGCGCACGGTGCTGCTGCGCAGCTTCTCCAAGTCCCACGCCATGGCCGGCTGGCGGGTGGGCTACCTGGCGGCTCCAGCGCCCCTGGCCCAGCGCATCGTCCCCCTGCTCACGGCCGCCCACGGCGGCGCCTCCACCATGGCCCAGCACGCCGCGCGATGGATCCTCCAGCACGGTGCCGAGGACACCGCCGCGCTCCGTCGCAGGCGACAGGCCCGCCGGGATCGCTTGGCGCGGGGACTCCAGGGCATCACAGGGCTGACCCTCCCCCCCTGTCATGGGGGGCTCTACCTGTTCCCCCACGTGGGGGGTTCGAGCCAGGCTTGCGCGGAGGCGATCCGCAGCCAGGCCGGAGTCCAGGTGGCGCCAGGCGTCCGTTTCGGGCCCGCCGGCGAGGGCCACATCCGCCTCTGCTTCGATCGGCCCGACGCGCTACTCGATGCAGCGCTGACCCGCATGATCCCGGTCCTCGACGCATGGGAGAGAGCATGAGCCGCCTGACCGAGCTGAACCTGCTGCTCAACGAACGCTGCAACCTCCGCTGCGGCTACTGCCACTTCCGGGCGCCGGACGAGCTGGGCGTCGAGATGGAGCCCGGCCAGGCGTCGAGGGCTGTGTCCCTGTTCTTCGAGGCCGCCCGATCCGATCCCTCCACCCCTCGCACCCTGTGCTTCAACGCCGACGGCGAGGTCACCCTGGCCCGGGACCTGCTGGGTCCGTGCTTGGTCCAGGCCTCGAAGCTCCGGGACGAAGCCGGGCTCGAAGGGGTGACCCTGGCCCTGGTCACCAACGCCACCCTGGTGAACCGCAGCCTGGCCTCCATGCTCGAGCGGCTGGGGGTGGTGGTCACCGTGAGCATCGATGGTCCCGCCAGCTGCCACGACCACTACCGTCGCGACACCGACGGCGCCGGCAGCCACGCCGCGGTGGTCCGAGGCCTCGGGCACCTGCACCGGGCCGGGGTGCCCGCCAGCCTGCGGGCCGTTCACGGCCCCGACACCGTGCATCTCATCGCCGAGAGCTGGCAGGACATGCGGGGGCACGCGCCGCCTCGGCCCATCAAGCTCAGAGCCCAGCGGTTACCCGGCCCACCCTGGTTCGAGGCGTCATGGGCCCATCGTTACGCAGAAGCCAGCCACCGCGCCGTGCGACACATGCTGCGCTCGGGGGCACCGTGGCAGGGCTTGCCCGACCACGCCCGGCACATGGCCGCCTGGATGCGCACGGGTCAGACCCGTGGACGCTGCTGCCAAGCGGGACACGGCATGCTCTGGCTGACCCCCTCCGGCGCCCTGGTGCCCTGCGGGCTGATGTCCCGAGGCGAACACAGCATGGGGAACATGGCGGACATCCAGACCCTCGAGCAGCTCGAGGCCCTGCTGGACCACCCGCTGTCGGTGGCCATGCGCGACGGCGCGCCAAGCCTCCACGAACCCTGCCGAAGCTGCCGCTGGCTGCCCGCCTGCGGCGGCGGCTGCCCCATGGAAGCCCTGGACCAGGATCTCCAGCCGGTGCCCCCACCGCTGTGTAAGCTCTACCGCAGCCTCGGCGACCTGCTGGAGGAAGAGCTCTGATCACCATGCCCAGCCCTCCGCGCTTCCACCGCATCGCCCTGCGGCGCAATCCAGGTGTGACCGCCCTCCTCCGCAGCGCGGATCAACGTGTGGTCTTCACCCGCTCCCCAGCATCAGAGCACAGCGACACGGCGCTGTTCGATGAAGCTCAGGCGCAGCTCGAGCAACACCAGCCGCCCTACGCGGGCGCCCCGGGCAAGCGCACCCTGACGCTGTACATGGTGCTCACCGACCAGTGCAACCTGGGCTGCCGCTACTGCGACGTGCTGGGCCGCCCCGATCAGCGGGCCGGCGGCGAGCGTATGCCGTGGGCGGTGGCCGAGCGGGCCATGGAGATCCTGCTGGCCCGGCTGCGGGCCGAGCCGGAGCTCGAGGCTCAGGTCACCTTCTTCGGCGGCGAGCCCCTGCTGGCCTGGCCACTGCTCGAGCGGCTGTGCCGCTTCCTCGAAGACCAACCCGAGCGCCGCCGCATCTCCCGCATGCTGGTCACCAATGGCACCCTGCTGGACGACGCCAAGTCGGCGTTTCTGCTGGCCCATCGGGTCTACGTGGTCGTCTCCATGGACGGTCGCCCAGCGGTGCACGACGGCGTGCGCGGGCTGCTGGGTGGCGGCGCCAGCTTCCCTGCGGTGGATCGCGGCATGGCCAGCCTCAACCGCGTGATGCCGGGACGCTGGGGCATCTCCACCACCGTGGGCAGCCACAACGCCGCCACCCTCAACGACGAGCTGCGCTGGATGCAGCAGCGCTACCATCCCCTCTGCATCGGCCTGAACATCTACCACTACCAGCGCGATGGCGGCTGCGGTATCGCCATGGACGACGCAGACATGGGCGCGGCCATGCTCGGCGCCTTCCGCATGGCCCGGGTCGAGGGCATCAGCATCTACCAGTACATCGGGATCTTGAAGGGCTTCCTGCGGCGCCAGCGCAACCTGGACTACTGCCCGGCTTGCGTGGACAAGCTGCTGTTCTCCCCCGCGGGGCGGGTGGGTCGCTGTGAGACCTTGATGTTCGACGAGCGCTTCTCAGTGCCCCTCGAGCAGGTCCAGGACCACCACCTACCGGACCACCTCGACTGGACCGCCTACACGCCGGAGCACGAGCCTGCCTGCCAGCCCTGCAGCGCCCGTTGGATCTGCCCTGGCAGCTGCGCCTACGACCAGTGGGTCACCACGGGCGCCCTCAGCGGCGTCCAGGGTCGGCGCTGTGCCTTCCACCAAGGCATGATGGTCGAGCTGCTCGAGCTGCTGTTCGAGGCCTGCGAGGCCGAGCTCGGAGACGCCGCCGTGTTCGTCCCCGCCCAGCACCACTTCGACGCCGTACCCGGCGCCATGCCGGTGACCTTTCCCGCCGACACCATCTGGATCGTCTCCATGGCCGCCGCCAGCGATGCGCCGTCCCCCACCCAGGAGAGCCCATGAGCCGCCCCCTGCTCGAAGAGCTCGACCTGCACCTCACCAGCCGATGCAACCTGGCCTGCGGCTTCTGCAGCGTCGACGCCAACGCCCCCGGCGCCCGGGGCAGGCTACCCCTGACCCGCCTGCAGATGTTGCTGGACGAAGCCGTGGCCCTGGGGCTGAAGGAGCTCCACATCACCGGCGGCGAGCCCACCCTCAGCCCCCAGCTCGAGGATGTGGTGCGCCATGCCACGGGGCTCGGCATCCGCACACGGCTGATCACCAACGGCACCTTGCTGTCCCTTGCCGAGATCAGGAGGGGGGGGTGTGACGAGATCAGCGGGATCGAAGTTCAGTGCTGATCGGGGTCTACGGCGAGGGGGGCGCTAAAATCCGCGCAACCGGTGCCAGATTCCGCGCATTCATCAGGCAATGGGAAAGCTGCGAGATGGGGGCAGGCAAGCGAACGAGATGGCCCCACTACCATTGCCAGTGAACGCTGCGCCCAGCGAAAGGACACAACGACTCTCCGGCGTTCTTCTGCAAGTGCGTTGTCGCTTCTTCGGGACACCAACGTCCTGGTGGACAAATGCAGAGCCGCGACTCAATCGGCAGGACTGTCCGGCTCGGCGTCCAAGCGATATCGCTATGACACCAGCACGTAGTTTCTGCCGGGGAAAGGAATCATGACATGGCCATCCACGCAATCCCCCTCGACAAGCAGCCACAGGAATTTACCTGTTGAGAGATAGTCCGTTGCCGGACGCACTCCTACTACTCTTAGAATGCTCCCCTTGGGCACTTCCATGCTCGCCGGCGAACCGACCGTGTCCAGCCCACCCAACAAGCGAATGCATGAGCCAATGAGTTCAAACGAGCGACTAGCCGCAGGGATCGCCTGCAAGAACCGCTGGAAGAAGAACATCTCAAGTGCGTTGGTATTCAACTCTCTATCAAGGGAGTTTAATACCCCCCGCTTCCTAGTGAATACGTCCACTTCTCCACTTTGGCTGCTACCACAGATCCGCGCGCCACACTGTGAAATTCTTTCACGTACCCGCGCAGCCCAAAGGATGTCCAAGTGGTTGATAGTCTCACGGATCTTGTAGAGCACCCGTGAATACTCTTCTGGCGACAGACTGTTGGCAAGAAGCGCCTGGAGAAGGGACTTCTCCTTCCTTGTTGCACCAATCTCGTTGACAAATCCGTCGAGATAAGCCTTGTCAGTCTCGTGCAACAATCCGTCGGCCCAGGCGACTTGATATAGAGGGACAACCAAAGCGGCCCGAGAAGATATTGTCTCTCCACCTATCTTCACCTTCTCCGAAAGGGCCTTGGCACGCTTCTTCCTCATACCAGTAAGTAGCTTGTAGTCCTGGTCTTTGAAGAAGCCCTCCAATTGATGGATTCTTCCATCCAGCCAGGCGTCTTGTCCTTTTGGTGTCATGGGTACCCTCCGTTGATTCCGATAAAATCGGGTATCATGATTTCAACCAGCGGCAAGGGGTGTCAGTCTCTTGGGTCTGATTCGCTGTCCTGGTGCGCACCTCGTCGAGCAGGACGGCGAGTGGTCGTTGACCTTGGGCCTCTTGCTCATCGCTGCCCCTGCTCGAGCTGGGCGAGCACAGCCTCGCTGATGGCGTCCCCAGGCGCCCACAGTCCCAGCCGCCCGGGACAGTCCACGGGCTCCGCGAGGACGTGGAGATCCTCGAGCTCCCAGTGCCACTCGCCCGGGACTGCCCAGGGTGACGCGCTGGCCCTGCTCGCACGAGGCACCTTTACGACAGCAATGATCGCGCTGGCGGCCAAGGTGTCCCAGTCGAGCTCGACCTGGCCGAGCTCGGGGTGGCGGAGCTCGCTCCCGAAGCGCCCGAACTGGCCGGTGAGATGCTGGCTCCAGCCACCGCGCTGTGCCATGTCCAGCACGGAGCAGACGCCCTCGCGCTTCACCTGTTTCCCCGGCCGGCCGCCAATGAAGGCGCCGGCATGGATGGCCAGCCAGCTCTTCTTGCCCAGGCGTCCCCACGGGCGCCAGCCACGGTTCTCGACATCCTTGCCGAGCTGGCAGACTGCCCAGGCCCACTCGGGCCACAGGGTCAGCGCCATCATGGCTGTGCCTGATCCCGCCCTGCGGCCTCGGCCCGGTCCTGGCGACACGCCCAGAGGTAGAGGTACACCCCAGCCCCGACGATGACCCCGGCCTGCAATAGGGAGATGAAGTGAGGGTGAGGCTGCGGCAGCAGCTGCACGAGTTCAGTGAGCATGGTTCCCTCCCAGGTTGACGGAGCAGGTGGAGGCCAGGTGGTGGGCGAGCTCGAGCCAGGGCACGGCCTGGTGGCCTGCGACGAGCTGCTCGACACGGCGGTGGCTGGGCTTGGCGTGCAGCAACTCGCGAACCAGGCCGGGCTCGAGCTGCTCGTCGTCGGGACCCGGCGGCGTGGCCACGCCGAGCTGGGCGGCGGGGACCAGCATCAGGCCGCGGTCGGCGTGGTAGTGAACCAGGCGCCCCTTGCGAATGCGCTCCCAGACACCGCCGACGGTGAACCCCGTCATGCCGGCGAGCTGCCGCAAGGGCAGCAGCGGAGCGTTGCTGGCCAGGTGGCCGCGGTGTTCCAGTCGCCAGGCCCACTCGGGGTGCACGGGGGCGCCCAGGTCGGGCCGGCACAGGATGCAGGCGGGCTCGCCTTCGACCTGGTGGACCAGCCGCGCGGTCCCCTCACGCCCGCAGCGCGAGCACTCGAGGTTCCGGGCTGGCGTGGGGTACTTCCATTCGGGCCTGGCTGGAGCCCAGTCGTTGACGGGGGTGGTGTCCTCGAGGGCCGGCGCCCGGCCGAGGTCCTGTGGAGCCGCCAGCTTGCCGCGGGTGGCCAGCTTGCAGCCCCGGCAGGTGAAGCTGGGCCAGTTCTGCGAGGCTGCCTTCAGGAGGCACTTGGAGTAGCGGCCGCAGCTCTGCAGCCTGGGTGCCTGGACCACGCGGCCCGGCGTTGGGATGTAGCGGGTGGGGCCGATCATGCTGCTCTCTCCACGCGGTGCTCGTCGAGGAAGCGGGACAGGTCCGCCCGCCGGAACGACCAGCGCCGCCCGACGAATGAACCGTGGAGCACGCCAGCGTCGGCGAGGCCCAACACGGTGCGGCGGTGCATGGACCAGGCCTCGGCCACCCACGTCGCATCGACATGGGATGGGCCGGGCGGCACGGCGGGGCGCTCATCGTCGTGGACGGAGCTGGCGTCGATGCGCACCAGGCGCCGACTGATGCGGACGCCCGGGAGCCGGCCTTCGTCGAGCCAGCGCCTGACGGTCTGGGAGGACACGCCGAAATGCTCGGCAACGTGGGGCACGAGGAGCAGGCCCGGCATCATCCGGCCCTCTTCAGGCACCAGGCCTCGGCCTCGACCAGCTTGGCCAGCTTGTGTGGGGTCAGCACGGTGTCGATGGCGTCATCGTCTGCGGCGTGCTCGAACTGGCGGCACAGGTCGGCGATGAAGTGCCGCTTCCAGTCGTCCAGCTCGGCGCGGCCCCGCAGGGCCTTGGCTCGGCGCCAGGCGTCGCTGGCGGCGGTAGTGCGCAAGATGATGGCCTTGAGCGCCTCGCAGATCTGGTCGTAGTGGTGCTGAGTCTGGGGCCAAGGTGCCTTGCACTGGCGCTTGGCGAAGACCATCTGGCGCTTGCGATCACCCATCCCCGCCTGCTGGAACAAGGCCTGCAGCACCTCGGTCTGGCGTGAGGTGATGTTCTGGCCGGCTCGGGGTCCAGGTCCGCGCTGCCCCCAGGGCTCCCGGTCAGGCTGCTGCTCGGTTCGCTGGCCGGCGAGCTCGACCTCGAGCCGCTGGATGACCTGGTTGGCCTGGTAGCGGGACAGCCTCGAGCTGTGCTCCTGCCCGGAGACCTCGCGGCAGTGGCGCCGTAGGGACTCCTTGGCTTCGTCCCTCGTGCTGCCGGTGGCCTTGGCCAGCTGGCCCACGAGTCCGTGCATGCGCCGGTTTTGGCCGGCTGTCCTGGTTGATCTGGGGGTGCCCATGGTTCTCCTCATGGTCAGGGCACGACCCCTTCCACCCGGAGGTGGCGGCGCCGTCCTGGCGCCCTCGGTCGATGTTGTGGTTCAGCCTCCTGGCTGGGTCTACGCTTCGCTGGCCTTGGCCTGCTGGTCGCTGATCTCGGGGTAGACGATGCCGGGGCTCTTGGAGAGCTTGTAGAAGAAGGCCTCACTCCGGGAGACCACCACGCCGCACAGGGCCTGCTCGGCGGGGGTGAGCTTCTTGAGCCCCTTCTTGTCCAGCTTGGGCGTGGTCACGAAGCACTCGCCGTGGCCGCGGGTCTGGACCCGGGCCAGGGTGAAGGCTTCGCCCTTGGGCATGTCCACCTTGGGGGCGCCAGAGCGGTGGCCCACCCGGCCGTGCACCAGCTGCTTGCTCTTGCCCTTGTAGTCGGAGCGGTGGTCCTCGACCCAGGTCTCGAGCAGCTCTTCCATGCGGGCCTTGCGGGCCTGTACCGCCTCGAGCGCAGCCTGCTTGCCTTCCTGGATGATCTGCAGCTGGGCGTCGAAGGTGACCTCGATGCCGGCGATCTCCGTGTCGGCCATGCGCAGCGCCAGCAGCAGGTGGTCCACGTCGGGCCACTCGTGCAGCACGCGCAGCTCGCGGCGTGTCTCGGTGGTGACGTGAACCTCGGGTTTCTGTTCGTTCGTGGTCATGGGATCTCTCTGCGCCTAGGCGCTTCGGGGTTGGGCTTCGCCAGGTTCGGCGCTGCCGGGGACTGTGGGGAGAGGGAGGTCGGCTTCGCGATCGGCGTCCGGATCGCGCTCGGTCTGCAGCCGAAGAACCCAGCGACCCGCCATGTTCAGCGCGGCTGGGATGTTGGCGTTGCGCTTGGACATCTCGATCGACTCTTCGAGCACGGAGACGATCAGCTCGATGGGGGCAGTGTTGCCCAGGCCCCACTCGCGGGAGGCCTCGAGCAGCATGTCTCGCAGGGCGGTGCGGTCCATCAGCCACGCTCGCTTTGCGCGGTGCGGTCTGCCCACCAGCGCTTCCAGGCGGCCATGCTCGCCAGCTCGCCGACGTACCGGCCGGCCATGTTGTAGGCGCGCCAGGAGGTCACCGACTTGCGCCCGGTGTACGCCTTGCCGTCCTCGGTGCCGCGGGTGGTCTGGGTGCCCACTCTGCGCTCGAGGCGGCCCACCTGGTGGCCGTTGACGAAGACGTACCGGCTGTTCCCCCGGCCCTTGACGATGACGTCGACGGTAGCCTTGGTCATCCCACCCTCCCCACCAGGCCCTGGTCGACCTTTTCGTAGCCCAACTCTACAGCCAGACGCATGGAGTGGCTGGCCAGGTTGTTGATCCACAACGGGTATTTGCCAGCTACGGCCAGGGCTTTGTAGGCGTCGGGCGCGAAGACGGCGTCGGCGTCGCCACCGACCCGTGCGAACCGCCAGCGCAGGTACTCGCCGGCATCCTTCACTGGCGGGATGGTGAGGATGCGGGTGCGGCCGGTGACCTCGCGCACGGCGGGGTCGTTGCGCAGCCTGCGCTCGAGGCCCTGCTGGCCCACCAGGAACACAGCGAGCTGACGGAACAGGGTGTGGGAGTCCCAGATCTGCTTGATGGCTACCAGCGCCTTGGGCGGCAGCAGGTGGGCTTCGTCGATGTACAGCACGGGCCGGTTGCCAGAGCGGTCCTGATCTTCGAGGGTCGTGCGGAGCAGCTCCGAGCGTTTCTCCATGGCCATGGTGGCGCAGTCGCGGCCGATGAGGTCACGCAGGATGGCCGTGGCCAGGGCGCCCGAGTCGATGCGCTTGCGGTCCAGGCTGGCCACGCTGACCAGCTTGATGCGCTTCTGGTTGCCGAAGCGGCCGTGGAACCGGCGCAGCAGGGTGCTCTTGCCGCTGCCGGGCTCGCCGGTCAGGGCCACCATCTGGCGGCGGTTCGCGGCGCCGAACAGCGCTACTTCGATGTGCTGCAGGGCGTTGGGGAGCCAGACGTCTTCGGGGTCGGTCGGGTCGTCGAAGGGATCTTGTCCGAGCTGGAAGTGCTCGAGGTCCCTGGCCTCGAGGTACTCGCGTGAGGTGACCTGCACTTGTTCCTCCTGGGGATCGGTGGGGGGCGGGGTGGGAGTGGGGGTGGAGAGGCCGCGCGCTTTTCGCTCGGCCGCCAGATCGGTGACGGTCATGGGATCGGTCCCGTCGGGTTGGGGGAAGAGAAGCGTGGGGCTGATGCTGAGTTCTTCGAGGCCGGCAACCACTCGCCGACGCAGCAGGACCCTGGGGCGCGTGGTGCCGGTCCACCAGTTGTGGAGGCTGCTTCGGTGCACCCCCACCAGGCGGGCGAAGACGGTGACGCTCAGGCCGTGGCGGGCGAGCGCGACCGCCAGGTCGGACTGGGCCAGAGACGGCAAGCCCCCATTGCCTGGGTGGGTGTCGAGTTTGCGTGCTGGTTCCATGGCTCCCTCCTGGTGCCGTTCAGCCCGACCGGGCGGTGGTCGTGCGTTCGTTCTGGCCCTGCTGGGCCCAGGCCTCGAAGGCCGCGTCGAGCTCGCTGCGGGTCAGGCCGTCGCCGATGCGATCGGCCCACCACTGCCAGCCCTGTCGGTCCAGGCCACCCAGGCGCTCGCGCACCTCTTCCCTGCAGTCCAGCTCGCCGGTCACGGGCTCGGCCGCCACGGGGGACTCGGCCTTGGGCACCCACTCTCGGCCGCGGGTGGTGAGGTAGGCCTGACGGGCCAGGCGGTCCTCGAGGTCGTCGAACAGCCCGGAGACCTCCACCCGCTTGCTCTTGTCGGCCACAGCGTTGGCGATGTGCTGGGCAGGGGTGGGCGGTGCGGTGGAGCCGGCCTGGTCCTCGTCGTCCCACACGTGGCGGCGGCCACCGGTGGCGAAGCCCCAGGCATCGGCGCCCAGTTCGGTGGCGGCCAGCTCCCGGCCGTGGGCGTCCCATACGCGGATGCCCACCTCGGTGAAGGGGGCCAGCCGGTAGGTGACCTTCTGGCGGCCGTGTACATGCTCCCCGCGAATCTCCCACTTGCGGCTGTCGGCCCGCAGCACGTGCTGGGCGTTGAGCGTGCCGGTGCGGGGGGACTTGCTGGCCAGCTGGAAGAACAGCTCACGCGACGGGCACTCCACCAGCTGCTCGGGCGTGATGCGGCACCAGGCGTCCATCGTGGGCTGGTTGTGCCTGGAGTGCAGCCGCCGGCTGTCTCGCTGGAACAGAGCGCAGTGCAGGGTGGCCAGGCGGTTGAGCTCTTCCAGGTCACCGGCGAACTTCTGGGCCAGCCGACCTTCGAAGCTGCGCTGCCAGTGGTTGTGGCGGGTCTCCACGGCACCGCTGGCCTTGGCGTTGCCCGCGACGTGGAACTCATGCTCGACGTCGAGCTCCTGCATCAGGTTGACCACCAGGGCGCTTCTGTTGGCAGAGCCCAGGTCCATCACCATGCGGCGGGGCACACCCCGGAACGGGTAGGCGCCGTTGAGTCCCTTGGGCGCCATGGCCTGGTACAGGAAGTCCACCACGTCTTCGGCCCGCTCGCCGCCCACGTAGTAGTACTGCACGAAGTAGGCGCCAGTGGTGTGGTCCACGGCCAGGAAGCGGTGGATGGTCTTGCGCACCCGCTTGACCTGCTCGAGCTTGTAGAAGCGGGCGCCGGCGTCGGGGTACAGGTCGAGCTTGCGGCCCGACTCCGGATCCCGGAAGTACCACTGCACCGCCTGGGAGATGTCGAAGAACCAGACGTGGTTGGGGTGGGTGCTGACCCGGTGGATGGACGCCTCGGGGGCGCGCATGTGGCGCAGGCTCAGGCCGGTCTGGGCCAGCCGCCGCTGCAGCTGCCGGTAGGAGAGCTGGGCGGCTTCGTGGTCGAGGTCCTGGGCGATGCGGTGGGCCTCGGTGACCGGCAGGTTGGGCTCGCCGCGCTTGTTGCGGGCCTGGGCCACCATCTGGCTGACCTGGCGTAGGCCCGCCTCGCTCACGGCACTCCGCCCCTTGTCACTGCGGACGGTCCGACCAGAGCTCCAGCCCAGCTTGCGCAGCGTGGTGTAGACCGTGTTGCGGCTCCGGCTGACCTTCGAGGCCAGCGCGCCCACGATGGCGCTGCGTTCCGCACCAGAGCTGGCACGGGCCAGGTCCTCGATGGCGTTGCGGTAGGCGATGAGCGTCAGGTCGTTCACGTTGGCCCCTGGCTACTCGCCGGCTTCGAGCTTCGTGATGTGGTCGTGCAGGGCGTTGACCACGGGCATCCTGGGCTCGTCGTGCTCCGCCTCCATCTCCAGCCATGCCTTGGCGTGCTCGAGGTCCAGGCCAGGGATGCGCTCGAGGTCCCGCTGCAGCTCCAGGGCTTCACGGTCCCGCTTGGTCTGCAGGGTGACCGAAGGGATCCCCTTCTCTGCCCGCCAGGCCGCGACGGCCGCCGGGGACACCTCGGCCACCTGGGCGATCTCTTCGTCGGACACCTTGCCCACAAGGTCGGTGTAGGGCTCGATACGCTCGGCGTCGGCGGAGCTCACGCCACCACCAGCGGCTCCGGGTTCCAGCTCGATGACCTTGCGGATTCGATGGGTGGTTGGATCCTGAGGCTCGGGATCGGACTCCCCATCGGCTGGCTCCACCGCCACGGCGGCGGGGTGTTCGGTGGGGATGCGACCTTCGGGCAAGGGGTAGACGGCCTGGGCGCCGACGTCGCGGTGGTGCTCCATGGGCCACTCGTCGCCCAAGACGTGTTCGCCCATGGCGTTGCGCAGGTTGCAGGCCTCGAGCTGGGCGTAGTTCTCGATGTAGTGGGCGAAGGCGCGAACCTCGCTGCGGGTTCGCGGGTCCAGTTCGTCCATGCGTTCGGCCAGGGCCGACATGGTCATCCCCGACACGCCCATGGCCTCGTCGAACAGGCCTTTGACCTTCTCGATCTGCTTCCGCGCTTGTTCACCGAAGGCGGTGGCGTTGAGGCCCACCTGGGCTCGCAGATCCTTCAGCTCCTGCTTGCGGGTCTCGAGCTCTGCCTCGAACTCCTCGGCCTTGATTTCGGCCTTGGTCTTGGCGCGCTGGTCGCGGCGCAGCGCCTTGATGAGCTTGGCGTAGGGCAGTGAAGCCATCTGCTCGACGGTCAGCCCGCCCACCTCGCCGGTCTCGTCGAACTCGTCCACCAACTCGGGGGGCAGCTTGGCGATGGCCTCGATCTGCTTCATTCCTAGAGCAGCGGCTGAGGCATTCAGCTTGGGGTGGGCCAGGCGTGCCGTGGTGACGTACATCCAGCGCCTGGCAGTGCGCGCGGTGAACTGGAAGTTATCCTCGATCCAGGGCGTGAACTGGCCGTGGGGAAGGCGCACCTTAGCCTTGAGCAGGCGCCGGCCGATCTCGTAGTAGCACTCCTCGGCGATGCCCAGCAGACCGTGGATCTCTTCGGCGGCGACGCGAGGGTGCCAGGGTTTGCCGTCGTCGTAGGACGCCAGCTTGCCATCGTCGGCCAGAGCTTGTTCGACTGCTGCGTCATCGGCGGAAAGGACGTCGCCAAGGGTGGTTTCGCCGTGAATGTCGGTGGCGGTCATGCTGGCCTCGTAGGGATTGTGGGTCGGACTTCGATGAACACGGACATTGGGGCGTCGATGGCTAGGCGGGCTTCGCCCCGCCGAGCCCAGGAGACGTTGACGGTCGCTTCGCCCAACTGCAGGCTGCCTCCGGAGCGCACGCGCTCCTGACGGGCCTGGCCACACAGGGGCACCAGGTCGAGCAGGGCCGCCCCTTCCCTCGCCTGCAGCACCTGCAGCACCGTAGTGCCCACGCGCAGCAGCCGACCCTCGCGGAGCTTGGCGATCAGCATCCGCTCTTCCCCTCGAGCAGTGCCTCGGCCGGGCCGATCAGTTCGTCGTGCTCACGGCGCAACTCGCGCATCCGCGCCACGAGCCGTGCCTGGTGCGCCAACCCGAGCTGGGAGAGTCGCAGGGCGAGCTGCCATGCGCTCTGGCCATCACGATCGGCGTGCTTCACCCATCCCTGAGTGCGCAGTTCGGCAAGCACCCGCTTGGCGGTATCCCTCGAGATTCCAGCGTTCGAGCCGACTTCGCTGGTGTTCATCCAGCGGTCGGCATCGAAAAGCAGGTCAACGATGGCCACGACGTTCTGGGTCGCCTGGTGGGTTCCAGCCATGGCTACTCCCCCTGAGCGGTGTGAGCTTGCGTTACAGTTGAAGCAATAGGACCCTGGTCTCGAAGGCGGTCGACGCCCGGGTCATCCTCTCCCCACACGGAGCGATAGGAGATGGCGAGCGCCTCGGCGATGGCTCTGCGGATGAACGGTGTGCGGCGATGGCCCCACACGACCTGGGATACCGCCTGGGGGTGCACATCGATACGCCTAGCAATGGCGCTGCCGGTCACGCCAGCGCGGAGCATCAGGATCTTGAGGTCGGTGGGGGTCAATAGCTCGCCGCGGAAAGTCTGTTACAGACGCAATGTGTCTGATTTAGACACTCCCGTCAAGGGAGGGCGGCGTGGGACATGATGCAGTAGCGAGTCGTCTTCGCCATGCGCTGGCGATTACGGGGGTTTCGCAAGCCGAACTCGCTAAAGCTGCGAGGTGCGGCAGGAGTGCTGTCAGCAAGGTGGCGAGGGGTGAGCAGTGGCCGACGCCCAGCATGCTCTTGGCGCTTTCGTCGGACTTCGGCGTTTCGCTATCCTGGCTCCTTGCCGCAGATGGGCCGTGCCTTTTAGAGGGTCGAGGCTCTGAAGATGACCTCGATAGGCTGCTGGTTCAGGTCGCTGCAGAGCTAGGTGAAGCCGGGCGACGCCGTGTACAGGGCTACCTCGAGGCCCTACTGGAGCAGGCAGAGGATACCGCTGACCGTCGAACCGCATGAGGGGGGAAGGGATGAGCCACAGCTCGAGCTGGTCTGGGACGCTGCGTGGAAGGGCTCATCTTCAGGGGCTCGCCCAGGGCGTGGCCGGTAGTGCGGGGTGGCGTGTGCCGGTCAAAATGGATCCTGGATCCGTTTCAGACGGCGAAATGGACATCGGAGTCCGGAGGGGCGACCGCCTTCGGTTTCCAGGGCGAAATGCTCTTATGCAGATGTATACGGAGGAATAGCGAGTGACGATTCATATTGCTTGGGATCCGACTGAGTGGGAGCGATGGGCGAACTTGCTGGTCACCGCTCGGTATGGGCACAAATATCAGAGGGTGTCCGCCAACGATCGAGGCGACTTCGGAATCGAGGGCTACACCGATTGCGGATGTTTGTTCCAGTGCTATGCGCCGAACGAGCCCTGTGCCAGCACAACTGACCGATATGAGAAGCACAATGGAAAGATCTACCGTGACACCTTGAAGCTCAAGAAGTACAACGACGACATCAGTCGCCTTCTTTGCGGCAAAAAGGTCTCGTATTGGCTGTTGGTTGTGCCTTACATCGACTCGAAAGAAACTGTTGTGTACGCGGCCAAGCGGACCAAAACGGTGAGAGGCTGGGGGCTTTCCTGTATAGACTCCGACTTCGCCATCAGGGTGTTGGATCAACAGGCCTTCACCGCAGAAAGAGAACAGTTGTCGGAGCCTTTCGACAAGTCCTCACATCTTCGGAGGTCCAGCGACGCAGATGGTCAGGTCATCCCAGCTGCTGATTTAGTCGACACGATGGCCGGGAAGATTGCGGAGCTGGTTCCTGATGCCGAACGATGTGCCCGTGTAGTGAACGAGCTTCGGGAGAAGTGGATGCAGGGGCAGAACATCCTTGAGGGCCTACGAGTCCGCTGGCCTCGCGACTATGAGGACTTCCTACGGCTAAAGGACGATCGCCAATCTACGCTTGAACTGGACAGACTACTGGCCGGCCCTAATGCGGGGCTTCAACGGTGGCTTGATCTTCAACGATCGCTGACAGCCGACTATGCAAAGATCATCGGTATCGACGAAGATGTCGCCAGAAATCTGGCTCGGGAGTCAATAGCTGACTGGTTGATGCGGTGTCCGCTGGAGTTCCCATGATGGAACTGGAGAGGTTGAACCCCTGTGTCCGGGTAGTACGTCGACCGAGTCCCATTCCGCCTGAGTTTCATTTTCTATGGACCGGAATGGTTCTCGTGATTGGGCTCGGATACTGCTCAATCGGAAGGAAGTCAAGCGTGGCGCGGACACACATTCTGTTCTGGGGCCTGTCCAGCGTTGCTCGTGCGAAGAAGTTGCGTCAAGCTATTGAGTCTGAAAACCCAATGGCATTCCATGCTCCGCACCATCCTGTGGTGGACAGTGCGCTGGAGTACCTTCGGGCCGAGGGCTGCATCACAACGGATGGCCGAAGAGTTCGACTCACTGCGGTTGGTCAGAATGTCTGGGAGAGAGTCGCCGCCGCCACAGTGCTGGATGAGCAGAAGGAGGCGGCTGCGATTCTGAAGAAGAAGCTGACGGAAACGGTGGTGAAAAAGATGGGGGGGAGGGCATAATGCGTCTTCGTATTCAAAGGCTGCGCCTGGAGATCGACACCGACAAGGGTCTGTTCGGTGTCGATCTGAATCTTCAGCAGGGACTCAACGTGTTCCGTGCTGACAATAGCGCCGGAAAGTCTACTCTGGTGATGGCGTTGATGTACGGGCTGGGGCTTGAGGGAGCGCTGAATCCGAAGAACACACCACCATTCGCTCATGCCGTCACTTCGTGGCTGGAGCACCAGGGCGCCCGTGTACCCGTATTGAGTAGCCGGGTGTGGTTGGAGGTTTACGGAGACTCGGACGAGGTGGTGTCGGTAAGGCGAGACATCGTGGGTTCCTCGCCGCACTTGGTCAGGACTTGGTCGGGAGTAGGCCTGGATCGCCTGAAAGCTGGAACCCGTTCTGACTATTTTGTCAGACAGCCAGGCTCGGCTACCCGCGAGAAGGGATTTCATACTTTTCTCGCCGATTTGATGGGGGCAAACCTCCCAAAGGTTCCGACCTATGATGGCCGCGAAGTGCCTCTGTATCTGGAGTGCCTGCTACCCCAAGTCATAGTCGAGCAAAAGGAAGGGTGGAGTCCTATCTGGGGACGTTATCCCACATGGTTCCGCATCAGGGAGGTGCACACGAGGGTGATGGAGTATCTCCTCCGACTGGACAGAGTGGAGGATGCAGCCAAGATTGCTAGGCTTCGTAGTCAACTGGCCGTGCTCGAATCGGATTGGCGTAGTCTGGCGAGAAGGATGTACCTCATCGCTGAAGAAGGGGGGCTGACGCTGGCAGGCATCTCTCGTGAACTACCCCAAGAACGAGGGCTCGCACCTCCAACGCTCTCTTTCGCTGCTATCTCAGGTAAAGACGAGATCGAGCACCGACCTGTCCTTGAGTTCCTGTCGGCGGCAGAAGCGAGAGCCGTTGAGCTAAGGCAGGAAATGATCCCTACTGCGGAGGCCATGAGCGAAGAGCATCAGGACCAACTCCGGGAAGTGCGCCGCCAAGTGAAGGAACTTGAGGGCCGTCTGTCAAGGGCGCTACTTGAGAGGGAGAGTATTGAAAGCGAAAGAACTGTCATCGATCGCCGTATCGCTGGTGTCGCCAGTGACCTCCGGCGGTACGCAGACCTTGAGAAGCTCAGGCAGCTTGGTTCAGACGCAGACCTTCATATGAGCCGGGACACCTGTCCTACTTGCAAACAGAGAGTGACCGGAAGCCTGGTTGGGCAGTCTGCAAAAGAACCCGTGCTGAACGAACGAGAGAGTATTGACTACCTGAAGCAGAAGGAGCAGGTCTATCGTGTGGTCCGTAATCAGTTGGTACGACGACGAGACCAGGTTGATAGCGTAGTCGCCGCTCTGGACCGCGAACTCACCGAAGCGCGACAGGTGTCGGAAGCCCTACGTCGCACTCTGGATGACGACAGCCGGCTGCCGAGCCGCGCCCTGCTTGAAGAACTTCTGCGCCTGGAAAGAAAGGTGAAAGTCACCATGGAGGTCATCGACACAACTGCGGAGTGGCAGACTAAGCTGGAGTTGATGGCAGAGCGGGGTGTTGAGATCCGGGCCCTCCTCAAGTCCGTAGGAAAAGGCACATCTCAAAGAGACCGTGGCATCCAGAACATGCTCTCAGTCGAGTTTCCCCGCTACTGCGCGGAGTTTGGCGTGGCCCAACTGGAGTCCTCCGGGCTGGCCGTCAACGAGGACACGTTCTTCCCGTTCAGTGAATCACATGCAGGCAAGCTGCAGTATGAACTGTCCGCTAGCGACGCGGTAAGAGCAGCATGGTCCTACAGGCTCGCGGTGCTCTCATCGTCCACCAGGTTTGAAGGCAATCATCCAGGACTGCTCGTGCTGGACGAGCCGCGGCAACAAAGCGCGAAACTCGGATCATTTTCACGTCTTCTCGGCGAGATGGTAGAAGTCGCTGGCGAAGGCAGGAATCAGATCCTCGTCGCCACCAGCGAGGAAAACCTGGCAGGACTGATGGCCTTCGACGGCCGAGACCAGGCCCATTGGATTATCGCGGGCAATGGGAAGGTCCTTGTCCCAATCGATCCACTTCCGCATTGATATCGGGGAAACACTTCTGGCGGCCAAATGTCGGTACATGGCTCGCAGGCTTCGGGGCCCGATGAGTTCAGGAAATACGGATCACGACGATGCTCGGGCTCATCCTGCGTACAGTAAGTTCGAAAGGCTCCCACTGCGCACTCTCGCAACACGCCCCACCACCACCTGCCTGTAGCCTCCCTCCATCTCCCCTCGGAGGCTCCATGCGCAGACCCCTGCTCGCCGTCCTGATCCTCGCTGTTGTCGCCACCCTCGTCTTGCTCGCCACCTCCGCGCCCGCCCTGGCGGCCGGCGGCACCACCCTCGGCGGATCGGTGGACCTCACCACCCTGATGATCGGCGGGTTCTTCGACCTGGTCGTCGCGGTCATCGTGCTGTGGGTGTCCTGGTCGATCCGGCGTCGTCACCACGAAGAACTGGCGGAGCGCCAGCGCCTGACCGGGGTGGTAGAGACCTTGCAGGCCCGGCTGCAGGACACGCGCGAGGACTACGCCACCAAGGCGGAGCTGGCGGAACACCGGACCCACAACGAGCGAGCCATGGACCGGCTGGGCAACGAGCTCGGGGGCCGTATGGGTGAGCTCGAAACCCGCATCGGCAAGCAGGTCGAGGGGATCGAGGAGCGGCTGGACAAGGGCATGGGAGCCCTCGAGGGCCGCTTCGACCGGCGCATGGGTGATCTCTCCGACCAGGTCAAGGGCCTGGGCGACGTGCAGCGCCAGATCCTCGAGTTCGTGGACCCACATCGTCCGCTGAGCTGAGGTCTCCGGGGGGCCTGAGAAGCCGAGCAGTTCGGCAGTGCAGTCTCGCAACATGGGGTTGCGGCAACGCTGCGATGCTGGCCGCGTTCACCCCTCCTGGGAACGTGTCTCCTTGCTGACCTTCGCTCGTTTCTCCAACGCGACCTCACACGCCCCCAGGAGGGGTGTCTTCTCTTCTCACCCCGTAGCCATCGCGCTGGGGAGGATCGATGTTGGAAGCCCGTGACCTCCGAGGCCTGTTGGTGCTGGCGCTGTACGCGCAGTTCCCTGGGTTCTTCACCGACCAGGCCCTGCAGAATCAGGTCCGTGTGTTCTACCGGGGCGACCAGGAAGCCCTGGTGCGCGACATCGCGTACCTGCAGCGCTCCGGGTACCTGACGGTGACCGAGCAAAAGCTCGGCCCGCGTCGCATCCGTGCCTACGAGCTGACCCCCCAGGGCGTGGACATCGCCGAGGGCAGCACCACGGATCCCGGCGTGGACATCGGCGGGGATTCGTAGTGAGCCAGTCCAGCCGATGGGCGCAAGCCAAGCACCTGGTGGTCCAGGAGGGCGCCAGCTACGGGCAGGCGGCCGAGGCTGCCGGGCTGTCGTTGAGCACGCTGCAGAAGCGGGCAGCGACCGAAGGCTGGCAGGCCCAACGCGAGGCTGCGTTGTCCTACGCCGACAAGGTGCAGCGGCTCAAGAACCGCGCGCTGGACGAGCTGTTGAGCGACACGGCCCTGGACTCCCAGAAGCTGTTCGCGTGGCAGAAGGTGGAACAGGTCTTCCCCGAGCACCGCTACAAGAAGGCGGACGAAGAGGACCCCAGGCTGCGCATTCGCACCGGCCTCGAGCTGCTCGAAGAGCTGGTGGCGTACCTGGGCGAGGTGGACACCGTCGCCCTGGACAAGCTGACCCCGCACCTGGCCCCCTTCGCGGCCCGTCTGGAGAAGCGCTATGCCGCGTAGCTCCGCCGGCCGGCTGACCAAGAAGCGGTTCTGGGACCGCATCGAGGCGCTCGAGCGCCAGGCCGAGGCCGGCAGTGCCAAGTTCGAGGGCGACACCTCCAAGCGGCGCCTACAGCGCCGAGCTCGCGCGGTGGTGTCCCAGGAGAGCTTCGGTCGCACCTACCTGAGCCACTACTTCCGCGACGAGGGCAGCCCCTTCCACGTGCTGCTCGAGCTGGCGCTGCTGTTCTCCAAGTTCGCCGCCGTACGCGCCCCTCGCGGTCATGCCAAGTCCACGGTCTGCACCTTCCGCACCATCGTCTACAAGGCCGTGTGCGGCCCGGTTTTGAAGGCCTGGGAAGACGGCACCCTCGAGCGCGACGATCCGGAGATGTTCGCCGCCGTCACCGAAGCGATGGAAGAAGAGGTCGAGAGCTGGCTGGAGCGGGGCGAGCTGTCGTGTGCGTCGCTCGAGCTACCCGACCACTGGGACCCCGCGGTGCAGGTGGAGATGGATGCCTGGCTTGCCCAGGTCTACCAGCTCATCGCCACCGAGCGGACCATCCCCATCTGCTGGGACCCGTACATCCAGGTGCTGGCCGTGGACGGCGCCACCGCTACCGAGTTCCTCGCTGCAGCCCGGGTCGAGCTCGAGCTCAACCCGCTCATCAAGTACGACTGGGGCGACCTGTCGCCCTGCAAGTCCGGTGACTGGGCCAGAAGCTACCGTCGCGCAGCCAGGGACAGTGACTGGGAGAGCAATGGGGTGCGCGTCCGTGCCTTCGGCATGGGCGAGTCCCTGCGTGGTGGCAAGCACGGGCCTTGGCGCCCGACCCTCGCCCTGGGCGACGACCTGGACAGCGAAGAGACCACCCGCACCCTGGGCCAGCGCAACACCAACGCCAGGAAGGTCAACAGCGCGCTGATCGGTGGCCTGGACGAGCGCAAGCGCCGGGCCATCCTGGTGGGCACCCCGGTCGATGGCGACTGCGTGGTGTGCCGGTTCACCGAGCTGGAGAAGTACAAGAAGCGCTGGACGAGCATCCGGGTTCGCGCCCGGGACGAAACCGGTGTGGTGCTGTACCCGTCCAAGTGGAGCAACGAAGGGCTGGACCACGAGCAGGAGTACAACGACGACAGCTACGGCTCCGAGCTCGACGACCGCCCACCCCAGGATGCCACCCGCCCCTTCCGAGAGCTGAACTACTACAAGCGCAGCGACTACGCCGGGATGAAGCTGCCCAAGGCCATGGCCTTCGACCCCAGCCTGGGGCGCAGTACGGCCAAGCGAAAGGCGGACTTCCAGGCGGTGGTCAACGTCCGCGGCCCCACCCCCGAGGGCTACCTGCTGGTGCACCGTGTGGACCTGCTGCGGATTCCAGACCCCGAGCTGCTGGTGGAGACGGTCAACGGCATCTACGCCGAGGAAGATCCGGACATCGCAGCCATCGAGGCCATCAGCCTGGGCTCGATCCTGGAGTCCCTGCTCACCAGCACCGGCGCCCGCGCTGGGCTGTTCCCCGCCTGGACCCGCATCGAGCGCCAAGAGGCCAGCAAGGACATCCGCATCCGCGGCCTGGCTCCGCTGAACAACAGGGGCATCCTGCGCTTCCCCGACGACGGCAGCTGCAGGCCCCTGGAGCGCCAGCTGCTGGCGTACCCCCACGGCAAGAAGGACGGCCCCGACACCCTCGAGATGGCCATCCGGTACCTGCGCCAGGTGGGCCAGGGCACCTTGGCGGACAAGATCATCCACATCCCCCGCCGCTTCGCTCGCGCGTTCGGCAGCGGGGCCTGGCGTGAAGCGCTGCGCCCGACCTGGCCGGCGTGGGCCACCGCTCGGAGGGCTGCCTGATGGGCGTGCGCTCCCAGCTGCTGCAGTTCGGCCAGGGCATGGTGCTCGCCACCGCCAAGCGCCTCAAGGTGCCGCTGACGGTGCAGGGCGATCCCACCCAGTGGGGCGGCTACCGCTCCACCACCACCACGGGCGTGGCCAAGGGGCTGACCCCCGCAAAGATCGCGACCTACCTGCAGGAAGCCGACGACGGTCAGCCCGCCCGGCTGTGCGAGCTCCTGGAAGAAATCGAGGACCGGGACCTGCACCTGGTGTCGGTGCTGGGCACCCGCAAGCGCGCGGTGGCCAACCTGGACTGGGAGGTGGTGCCGCCCAAGCGTGACGACAGCTCCCGGGCCCGAGAGATCGCCGAGTTCTGCCAGCTGCGCCTGGACGAGATCGACAACTTCGAAGACGGCCTGCTCACCCTGCTGGACGCCATCTCCAAGGGCTACGGCGCGGTCGAGCTGGACTGGTACAACCGTGGCGGCGTCGCCGGTGTGACCAGCATGGACTACCGCCCCCAGCGCTGGTTCGTGCCCGACGAGGCCGACCCCTACAGCTGGCGGCTGCTGGACGATTCCGACCCGGTCAAGGGCATCGTGCCCGACCCGTACCGGTTCCTGATTCACACCTCCGCGGCCAAGTCCGGCTTCCCCGTCCGAGCTGGCCTCGGCCGGGTGCTGGTGTGGTGGTACCTGTTCAAGAACTACGCGGTGAAGGACTGGGTTTCCTACGGCGAGATCTTCGGGGCGCCCTTCCGTGTGGGCAAGTACCCGGTGGGGGCGAAGCCTTCGGACATCACAGCGCTGGCCACCGCACTGCGCAAGCTCGGGGTGGACGCCAGCGCGGTGATCCCCGAAGACATGAAGCTCGAGATCGTGACCGACAAGCGCGGCACCGCCGGTGTGGACGTCTTCGAGCGGCTGATCGTGCTGTGCGAGCGCGGCATGTCCAAGGCAGTGCTGGGCCAGACCCTGACCACCGACGAAGGCAAGAGCGGCAGCCGCGCCCTGGGCCTGGTGCACAACGAAGTGCGGCAGGACCTGGTGGAGAGCGACGCCAAGCAGCTGGCCCGCACCATCAAGCGCGGCCTGCTCGCGCCCCTGGTGCAGTACAACTTCGGCCCCGACGCCCCAGTGCCCGTGCTCGTCTTCGACACCGAGCCGGCCGCCGACGAAAAGGTGGTGGCCGAGACCCAGGAGATCCGCGCCAAGGTCTTCGCCGCCGCCCGCACCATGGGCGTGCCGGTGCCGCTGGCCCAGGTCCGCGACGAGCTCGGCTTGCGCGAGCCCCAAGGCAGCGAAGAACTTCTTACCGAGCCCACCGCCTCCGAAACCACGGCTACCCCCAAGGGAGGCAGCGATGCGCCCGTAGAAGCCAGCCAGCACCGCCCGGATTCGTCTCGGGTGGTGCTGGCCCAGGCTCCCGGCGCAGGCCTGCCCCCCTGGCTGGCCCAGGCCGAAGGCGAGCTCGAGCGCATCCTGACCCAGGGCGGCCACGCCGCCACCTGGCGGCCGTTCGTGGACCGTCTGCAGACCGAGATGCACAACCTGACCGACATCGGCCAGGTGCCCAACCGCCTGCTCGAGCTGCTCGGCGAGATGGACCTCGAGCTGCTCGGTCCCGAGCTCGGCGACGCCATCCTGACCTCTGGCCTGATGGGCGAAGTCCAGGCCGGCCTGGGCGACGTCGTGCTCGAAGGCTTCCCCAAGGTCCCGCCTCGCGAAGCAGTGGCATGGTGGACCAGCAGGGGAGTGGTGACCCAGCAGCAGTTCGATGCGTTGGCCACCGAGGCCAAGGCCCAGGCCTTCACCATCGCCAAGTGGACGAGCAGCTCGGCCCTGCACGAGGCCCACCAGCTGTTCGGCCGGACCATCGCGAAGGGCGGCACCCTGGCCGAATTCGAGGACGAGCTCGGCCCACTGCTCGAGCGTCAGGGCCTCGGCCCCATCAAGCCTTTCCGGCTCGACACGATGTTCCGCACCAACTGGGGCGCGGCCTACTCGGTGGGCCGGGACCGCTCCCAGCGCCGGCCCGAGTCCATCGCCCGCCGTCCGTTCTTCCGGTACAACAACCCGGACGACCGCGACTCGCGGGTGACCCACGCCGCGCAGAACGGCAAGGTCTACCCCCACGACCACCCGTTCTGGACCGTGTGGAACCCGACCAACGGCTACGCCTGCCGCTGCTTCAAGACGGCCCACACCCCGGTCGAGATCGAGTCCAAGGGCTGGACGGTCTACGACGAGATGCCGGTGGACGAGCACACCGGCCGGCCCTCTCTGCCCGACCAGGGCTTCCAGCGTGACCCCGCGCGGGAGCCCCACGAGTTCGACTGGTCCCGGTTCCCCGAGGACTGGCGGCAAGCCCTGGGAGTGAGCGCATGATCCCCACCTTGCAAGCGGTGCTCGCCTCATCGCCCGAGGGCCTGATGGCCTGCACTCCCGACGGGGGCGCGCTGGCGCTGTCCATCGGCGAGGACGGCAAGCCCCCCGAGTTCATCCACCTGGCGCCCTACGGCACCTGGCGTGGGTACCCCCGCGGCGGCGAACTGCAGACCTTCGTGCTGGGTCCCCAGGACGCTGGGCAGATCCTGGCCTACTTCACGGCCCGCGGCCTCGACCTGGTCATCGACTACCAGCACCAGACCGTCTACGCGCCGTTCACCGGAACCACGGCCCCCGCCGCTGGCTGGATCGACCGCCTCGAGGTCCGGCCTGACGGCGTGTGGGGCCACGTGAAGGACTGGACCGCAAAGGCCGCCAAGCACCTGCTCGAGCGCGAGTATCGCTACCTCTCGCCGGTCATCGACTGGCACCACAACGATGAGCGCAGCGGCAAGGACGTGGGCACCACGCTGCACTCGGCCGCGCTCACCAACACGCCCTTCCTGGACACGCTCGTCCCGGTCGTGGCGAGCGTTTCACCCCTCCATCAGGAGCCAGCCATGAATCCCCTCCTCATCCTCTGCCTGGCCGCCCTCGGCCTGGGCGGCGTCAAACCCGAAGACGCCACCAAGGAGCAGGTCGAAGGCGCCATCGGCGACCAGCAGGGCCGCCATGATGCGGCCTGCTCGGCCCTCGGTGTGGAGTCTTCGGCCAAGCTCGAGGACATCACCACGGCAGCTTCGACGGGCCACGCCCGCCTCACCGCTGCCTGTTCGGCCTTGGGCCTGGCTGCCGACGCCAGCCTCGAGGACATCCAGGCGGCCGCCACCCGCGTGGCCGCCGAGGCCAAGCTGGGCGCTGTGGTCTGCAGCAAGCTCGAGCTCGACGCCTCCGAGCTGGCCGACGACGCCACGACCAAGCTCGAAGCCGAGCTTTCGCACTCCGGCTACGTGCCGGTGGCCGAGCACACCGCCGCGCTGTCGAAGCTGGGCGGTGAGGTCGAGCAGCTCAACGACGACCAGCTGCTCGAGCGTGCCCGCCTCGAAGGCAAGCTCACCCCGCCCCTCGAGGGCTGGGCCAAGTCCCACATCAAGCGCGACCGCGCTGGCTTCCTCGCCTGGATGAGCACCGCCCCGGGCGTGCCCGTCCGTTCCTCCGGCCTCGGCGGCCGCCAGCCGCCCAAACCCGCTTCCACCACCCTCTCCGACGTGGAGCAGGCCGCCTGTACGCAGATGGGCCTGACCGCCGAGGAGTTCCTCGCTTCCAAGAAGGAGGCCTGACATGGCCGCCGCCACCACCGACCGTTCCACCGCCCGCCGCTCCGGTTCCTACCTGGGCATCGGTCTCGCCGCCGCCGCCGTCATCTTCGCCGGCTGCCTCACCTGCTACGACGCTGACGGCTACTTGGCCGATGGTGCCGACACCGCCGGCCTCAAGTTCGCCGGCGTCTCCCAAGAAGCCGTGGACAACACCGGCGGCGCCGACGCCGCCCTGAACGCCGACGTCTGGGTCGAGGGCCAGTTCCTGGTCGCCAGCGCGGGCCTGACCGCCGCGGATGTGGGCGAGCGGGTGTACCTCTCCGACAACCAGACCGTCACCAAGTCGGTCACCAACGTCTACGTGGGCACCATCGCCGAGGTGGTGACCGCGGGTACCTGCTGGGTGGACATCGATCCGGCCGGCCAGGCAGGTGCTGACGGCGTCGCTGACGCCTCCACCGCCCAGGCTGCCGCCGATGCCCTCGAGGCGCAGGTCGGGGTCACCGTGCTGGCGAACCTCACCACCACGGACCAGACGGGCCTGCAGCCCGCCATCAACGAGGTGGACGCCAACGCCGACACGGCCCAGGCCGACGCCACCCAGGCACTGGCCGACGCTGCCGCCCTCGAGGCGCAGGTCGGGGTCACCGTGCTGGCGAACCTCACCACCACGGACCAGACGGGCCTGCAGCCCGCCATCAACGAGGTGGACGCCAACGCCGACACGGCCCAGGCCGACGCCACCCAGGCGCTGGCCGACGCTGCCGCCCTCGAGGCGCAGGTCGGGGTCACCGTGCTGGCGAACCTCACCACCACGGACCAGACGGGCCTGCAGCCCGCCATCAACGAGGTGGATGCCAACGCCGACGCCAACAGCGCGGACGTCGCCTCCCTGATGAGCAGGGCGCAGAACGAGACCAAGAGCTTCTCGGGCATCGACGACGGCACCACGGACGGCAAGCTCAAGACCACCGTCGGCACGAACTACACGGCCGACGGCCGCATGTGCAACAAGGCCGCCACCGACGATCTGTTCGACCTCACCGGCGAAGTGGACACCGGCGCGGGCGAATGGCGTGCCTACTGGCTGCACCTGAACGCTGCCGGCGCTTCCTTTACCGTCGCTGCCGCTACCAGCGATGTCAGCGAGGCCGACGCCATCAGCCGCCTTCCTGGACCTGCTGACGGCGTGTCCGTGATCGGCTGCTACGTCGCCGGCAACAGCTGCGACTTCGACGGCGCCGCGGGCCTCGCCGGCCAGGGCACCATCATCGAAGGCTGGCCCACCGAGCTGAGCCCCTCCGCGTAGCCCTACGCAACCCCCTGTCCGGCCGGGCGGAAGCCCGGCCACCCTGGAGACATGATGATCCTCAATGGAGCCGCAATCCTCGCCGCAGCCACCGGCTACCGCGCGTTGTACAAGAAGGGGTTCGAGGCCGCCGCGCCTCTGTACCCCCAGCTGGTCGCCGAAGTGCCCAGCGCTGGCCATGCCGAGACCTACGACCTGATCCTGGGCCTGCCCCAGGTCCGCGAGTGGATCGGCGAGCGTCAGGTCAAGGCCATGAAGGTCTGGGACTTCACGCTGACCAACAAGACCTGGGAGCTCACCGTCGGCGTGAAGCGCGAGCTGTACGAAGACGACCGCCTGGGCCTGCTCAACCCCCAGTTCGAAGCCATGGGCATGCAGATGGCCCTGCACCCCGATGTGCTGCTGAGCGAGCTGTTCGCCAACGCCTTCGACGCCACCGCCCCCTGCTACGACGGCAAGGCCTTCATCGCCGCCGACCACCCCCTGGCAGGTGGTAGCACCCTGTCCAACCTGGTGACCGGCGCCCTGGCCTCCGCAACCTTCAACACGGCCGTCAAGAAGCTGCGCCAGATGAAGGACTACGAAGGCAACCCCATCGACGTCTTCGGCATGGGCGGCAAGCTGGTGCTGGTGGTGGGTCCTGCCCTCGAGTCCACTGCGCGCACCCTCCTGCTGGCCCAGCAGGGCGCGGGCGGTGCGACCAACACCGACTTCCAGCGCGCCGAGCTCGAGGTGTTCAGCCGCATCACCGACAGCAGCTGGTTCCTGTGCGTGAAGGGTGCCCCGGTGAAGCCCTTCATCCTGCAGATGCGCCGCAAGCCCGCTGTGGTGGCCCGCGCCAGCACCAGCGACGACAACGTGTTCTTCGACAACGAGGTGGTGCACGGCGCCGATGGCCGCTGGGAGATGGGCTTCGGCCTGTACCAGCTCATCGTGGGCTCGACCGGCCCGTAGTCCACTCACCCGCCCGGGGCGCGTAGCGCCCTGGGCAGTCGTCCAGGGAGGCCCACGTGGGCACCTACGTCAGCCAGTCCGACATCACCCCCGGGTTCGTGGAGCAGCAGCACCTGGTGCAGCTGACCCAGGACACGCCCGGCAGTGACGAGGTCGACACCGATGTTCTCGACGCCGTCATCGCGGCGGCCGAGGCCGAGGTCGATGGCTACCTGGGTGTCCGCTACGCGCTTCCCCTCCCGTCGGCCCCGCCCCTGGTGAAGAGCCTGGCGGCACGGCTGACGGTCTACCGTCTGCACCGTCGCCGCCCCGGCACCATCGGCGAGGACCTGCAGAAAGACTACGATCGAGTGGTGAAGTTGCTCGATCGGCTGGCTGACGGCACCGTCACCCTCGGTCCCCAGCCCGAGCCCACGGAGAACCCCGAGCGGGTGATCCAGAGCACCAGCACCGAGCCGGTCTTCGGCCGCGCGAACCTGGAGGACTTCTAATGTCCCTACGGTTCGAGATGCGTGGCAACGGTGATGTGGTCGTCCACCAGGTGGACGAGCTCGCCAAGCGTATCGAGAACGTCCGCCCGGTCCTCGAGGACTTCGGCGAGCACATGGAGAACAGCTCCATCCCCGAGACCTTCCGCCAGGAAGGCCGGCCCAAGCGCTGGAAGCGCGGCCCCTGGTCGTCTCGGCGGCAGCAGCAGGAATCCACCCGGCTGATCCAGTCGGTGAAACACGAAGTGAGCGGCGACCGGCTGCGTGTCGGTACCAACCTGCGCTACGCCGCCCAACGCCACTTCGGTGGCGAGCTGAAACCCAAGAAGGCCAAAGCCCTGGCCATCCCCCTGCCAGGCGTGGCGCGCTCCATGCGTCGCCCCCGCCGCTGGGGTGACCGCCTGTTCTTCATGAAGTCGGTCAAGGGCAAGGCCGACACCGTGGGCATCCTGGCCACCACCGACCGCCGTGGTGAGGTGGTGCCCCGCTTCGTGCTGCGTCGCAAGGTGACCCAGCCCGCGCGCCCCTTCATCGTCGCTGTTGACGAGGACATGGTCTACCTGTCCCGCCGCCTGGTCGAGTACGCCACCACCGGAGAGCTTCTCTGATGGCCCGCGCGCTGTACCCCACCCTCGAGGCCATCGAAGATGCCGTAGTGGCCGCGCTGGCCGCAGACCCCATCGTGGCCGCCTACGCCCGGGACGTCCGCAGCTTCCAGGGCACCCTCGAGCAGGCGCTCGAAGAGCGCAGCTTCCTGGACCCGGCCTTCCTGGTCATCGTCAACGGCGGCGAGTTCGAGCCCATGGGGCACCTGCAGCACGAAGTGCAGATCGAGCTGGGCGTCATGGTCCGATCGACCAACCTGCGGGGCGACAAGTACCAGCGCGCGCCGAGCTCGGCCTCCGAGATCGGCACCTACCAGATGGTGCAGGACGCGCTGCGCGTGCTGACCCTCGAGGACCTGGGGCTCGACGGGCTGTCGGAGCTGCAGCCCCAGGGCTGGGAGCTCCTGCAGTCCGGCGCGATCCCCAACCGCACCCTGTCCGCCCAGATCATCGGGTTCTCCACCACCGCCGAGCTCCGTGAGGCTGCGCCCGACGATGCCCTCGAGACCGTCGAGGCCACCTACGAAACCCCCGACGGCGACGGCGCGTTCAGCACCGTGGCCGAGGAGACGATCGATGTCACGATCTGACCGCCGAAAGGTCACCGTCACCGCCGCCAGCGCTGACGTCCGCGTGCCGATGGAGGGCGCCCCCCGCCGGTACATCACCCACGAGCAGCCGGTCACCGTGACCAGCTCCCCCTACTACCGGCGCCAGATCCGCGACGGCGACCTGGTGGTGGTGAAGCCCAAGGCCAAGAAGGCCGGAGGTGAGAAGTGAGCATTTCCATCCCCACCGTGCCGCTGTCCACCCGCAAGCCTGGCACCTACATCGCCATCAGCACCGCGGCCGCCCGGCTGGGCCTGCCTGTCAGCGCGGACAAGCTGCTGCTCATCGGCACCCAGCTGGCCACGGCCACCGCCACAGCCGAGGTGCTGGTGCAGGTCTTCTCGGCCGGCCAGGCCCAGCTGCTCTTCGGCTCCGGCTCGCCCCTGGCCCTGGTGGTCGAGGCCCTGCTGGACCAGTCGCCCTACCTCTCCGAGGTCTGGTGCTGCCCCCAGGACGAAGACGGCGCCGCCGCGGCCGCTTCTGCCAGCCTCTCGACGGCCATCTCGAGCCTCACCGCAGGCACGCTCACCCTGTACGTCGGCAACCGCACGGTGCGCGTGGCCATCACCGCCGACGACCTGGTGGCCGACATCGCGGCCGCAATCTCCGCGGCCCTTGACGCCGACGCCAACATGCCGTTCTCCACCGCAGTGGTCTCGCCGGCCTGCAACCTGACGGCCAAGGCCAAGGGTACCGGCGGCAACGGCTGGCTGCTGGCTTGGGAGTTCACGGGGACCGGCCTGACCATCACCCCCACCCAGCCCACCGGCGGCTCGGGTGACGCCGATATCCAGGATGCCTTGGATGTCGCGTTCCCCGCGGACTTCGACATCTACGTGGTGGAGTACAACGACGCCACGAGCCTCGACGCCTTGGACGACCAGCTCGACTTGCTCAAGGGCCCCATGGAGATGCGCCCGGCCGTGGGCGTCGCTGGCTTCGCTGGGACCCTGTCGACGGGCACCACCCTGTCGGCCGCCCGCAACAGCGGCATGCTGGCCATGCCCTACTTCCGCGGCTCTCGCACCCACCCCAGCCTGCTGGCTGCCCAGGTTGCCGCCGAACTCGGCTACGAAGCCGACCGCGCCAAGCCCCTCAACGGTGTGGTGCTGGACGCCTTGCCGCCAGACGACCCTGCGGACCGGCTGTCTCGGACCGAACAGGAGACGGCCCTGGCCAACGGCCTGATGCCCATCGAGGTGGGTCCGGGTGGCGAGGCCCAGATCGTTCGCCTGATCTCCACCTACGTCGCTGACGCCTTCGGCAGCGACGACGACACCCTGCTCGATCTGCAGACGATGCGGGTGTTGTTCTACGTGCAGTACGCCTGCCGCTACAAGATGCAGGTCGAGCTCGCCCAAGCCAAGCTGGCCGATTCGGCCACCACCGCCGGCACCACCGACCCCAGCATGGCCCGCACCCTGCTGATGGGCGTGCTGATGCAGCTGCAGGACGAGCTCGGCTACCTCGAGCGCGTCGAAGACCACCTCGACCGCCTGGTGGTCGAGCGGGACCCCAGCGTCGCCACCCGCCTCAACGCCACCATCCCCGCCGACATCGTGGACGGCTTGCACGTCTTCGCCGGTGAGATCCAGCTGATCCTCGGCTGACAGGAGTACCACCATGTCCGGTAGCCACGTCTCTCAGATCATCCTGGTCGTCAACGGCCTGCCCATCATCCACCTGAAAAGCTACGACTACAAGGTGCGCACCAACAAGGAGTTGGTGGTGGGCATGAGCCCCACCGGCGAGCCCGCGGGCACCAGCGACGGCACCAAGGAATACGACCTCGACCTCGAGGTCTACATCCCCAAGACCGGCGATCTGCAGTGGGAGAACATCTCCGGTGCGGTCATCGGCTCGATGCCCCGCGGCGGTGGAGTCCACGCCCCGCTGTTCACCGGCGTGTTCGTCAAGGACGTCGGCACCAGCTTCAAGGAGAAGGGCTCGGCTGTCCGTCGCATCAGCTGTGGCGCGCTCAAGAAGATCGGGGTGGATTGATGTCCCGGGTTCCAGCCGAGCTCGGCCGCGTCGTGCACCTGCCGTGTGGCGTGCAGGACGAGTCCGGCACCGTGCACAACGAGGTCATGCTCCACCCACTGACCATGCTCGAGAGCTGCCGCATGGAGGCCACGGCCACGAAGCTGCCCAACGAGCTCGAGGGGCTGCTGGACCTGCAGTCCTGGGCGGTGCTTTGCCGAACTGCGGCCACCGTTCGCCAGCTGGGCCACATCCCAGAGGACGAGGTCACCGCCGAGCTGCTGCTCGAGCTGGCCGAGACCGACTGCCTGTTCCTGTCCGCCCAGTGCAAGGAGGTGTCCCTCGCCTCCACCACGTTTCGAGGAGGCCAGGGAAGCGACCAGGGCGGCGGTGTTTCTGGTAGCGATGGCGACAGGATGGAGCGAGAAGGAGCTGATGGCGATGCCTGAGCACCGCCTGCAGTCCTACCTGCACCTGACTCTCCGGAGTCGGGGCATCGATCCGGACGAGCACGGTGGTGCTCGGTCGCTCGAGGAAGGACCGCCCGCCGAAGAGCTCGCCATCGAGGACCTGTCACCCGAGATGCTGGCTGCACTCGGGCAGCCCCAGGGGTAGGCGATGGGCCTGTCCAAGCTGGCGCTGGAGTTCGTCGTCATCGATGGCGGCTCTGGCATTCTGCGCGGCATCGGCCGGAACCTCGCCGAGCTCGGCGAAGGCGGGGCCGAGACCGGGCGCCAGCTCGAGGCCATGGCCGAGTCCTGGTCGAAAGGGCTCAAGGCCATGGCCACGGCCGGGACCATCAAGGAATCCTTGATCGACCCCGGGCTCGATGCTGCTGCGGACCTGCAGGAAGCCCTGGCCAATCTGCAGGTGAACCTCGACACCAGCTCGGTCGAGCAGATGCAGCAGACCCTGGTCGACGCCCAGGCCGACGCCGCCAGGGTCGCGGGGCCTACCCGGTTCTCGCAGACCGAGGTCATCGGGGTGCAGACCGCGCTCAAGAAGGCCGGACTGGGCACCGACACCATCCTGGGCGCTGGTGGCGCGGCCGAGGCCGTGGCCCAGCTGGCCACCGGCGAGCAGGGCCTGGGCATCGACCAGGCTCAGTCGGCCGTGGTGACCCTGGGGTCCATCTTCGGCCTGCAGGGCAGCGAGTACGCTGGCGGTGCCGACCTGCTCTCCCGTGCCGGCTCCGCCGCAGCCTCCGACCCGGCGCGGCTCGCCCACGCCCTGTCCCAGGCGCCCAGTGCTGGCGCCATGGGCCTGGCCCCCGGCGAGACCCTCGCGAGCCTCGGCGTGATGGGCAACATGGGCATCCATGGCGGCGCTGCGGGTACCTCGCTCAACGCCTTCCTCCGCCAGTCCGCCACCTCCGACAAGAAGTTCGGCATGGGCTTGTACGGCGAGGACGGCAGCTTCCTGGGGCTGCAGAACGCGGCCGAGAAGCTGCGGGAGACCATGGACGATCGCAGCGACCAGGAGCGCCAGGTCGCCCTTCAGAAGGCCTTCGGCGACGAGGGTGCCCGCTTCGCCTTGGGCCTGCTCCGCACCGGATCTGGTGGCCTCGAGAGCGTGATGGGCAGCATGTCCAGCGCCCGGAGCCTCGAAGACAAGGTCGGCGTGCTCTCCGGTACGCAGAAGGCCAGCGCCGGAGCCCTGTCGGGCACCGCCCGCACAACGCTGGCCAACCTCTACTCGCCGTTGCTCGACCCCATGACGGCCCTGACGACCAAGGCCAATGAGGCGGTGGGCGCGCTGGGTACTGCCGCCCAAGAGCAGGAGAACATCGCCAAGACGGTCTCCTACGGCTCCGCGGGCGCAGCCCTGTTGGCCGCTGGCGTGGGCGGCGCCTACATGCTGCAGGGCGGGATGCAGGGCATGGGCGCGCTGCGCTCTCTGGGTGGCGGGCTGGCGGGGGATGCCGCCGGCATCGCTAAAGGCAAGGCCGTTGAGGCGGCCTCCGGCGTGCAGCCTGTCTACGTGACCAACTGGCCCTCAGGCGGCATGGGCGGCGCTGCGGGTGCTGCCGGCGGCGCGGCCGGGATGGGCACCACTGCCAGCAAGCTGGGCCAGGGAGCCCTGGTCGGTGGCGCCGCTGCCGCGGGCGTCGGCATCGGTACCCTGGTCCAGGAGAACCTCATCCAGGGCACCAAGGTGCAGGGCGCCATTGAGCTCGCGCTGGCTGCATTTACAGGGTGGAATCCCTTCTTTCAAGTCGGTGGGATGGGCGCGAACTCCCGGCGCCACGTCAAGACCGAAGGCTCCGAGATGACCAACGCCGTGGGCAACAAGCTGCTCGAGCTGCTCGGCTCGGGGCTCAGGCTCGACGTCCACGTGGACCAGGATGGCGGCTTGTCCTGGGAGACCCACGACGCTGGCGCCGCCCGCGCAGCCTCTCGCGGGGAGGCTGCCTGATGCGCGAGGTACTGCCCCTGCAGTGCGAGTGGAACGGTCAGGCCCTGCTGGTCACCCGCATCACCGACCAGTTCGGCCGTAGCTGGGCCGAGCACGCCTACCCAGGTCGGGACACCTCGGAGTGGGAGGACCTCGGCCGCCGGTCGGCACGATTCCAGGTCGAAGCGCTGTTCAACGGTCCCGACTGGTTCAGACAGCTCGCGCAGTTCAGGGAGGCAGTGGACTGGGACGGTGCTGGCAAGTTCCGCCACCCGTACTTCGGCACCCACGACGGCATCATCCAGGAGTGGACCGTCACCCACCTCGACCGCAAAGAGGACTTCGCCGAGGTTCGGTTCACCTTCATCGAGGGCGCACAGGCGCCGTTCTCCTTCTCGACCTCCGACACCCTCTCCAGCGCTGCAGCTGCCGCGACGGCCGCCTCCACGGCCGCCAGGTCGTCGGCCACGGCCTTGCCGACATGAGCGCGCTCACCGCCACCGAGCTGCAGGCCTCGATCCTCGAAGCGCTGGACGCCGCCGACCTGGTCATCGCGGCAGCCTTGGCCGGGGAGTACTCGTCGGTGCTCGAGGCCGAGGCTGCCATCGGTGCCACTCGCGCCCTCATCCAGGCCTTGCTGCCGCAGATCTCCACCGTCTGGGGCGTGCGGGCCAACGCTACGCTGGTCCACCTCCGGGCTGTCGCCGCTCGCCTGCTGGATCTGCGCGAGCTGGTGGATGACTCCGGCGCCACCATCGAGGTCACCCTGGACCGCGAGGCATCCCTCGTCGAGCTCGCGGTGAACTGGTACGGCGACTGGGAGCGCTGGACAGAGCTGGCCGACCTGAACCGCCGCCTATCCCGGCCTGCTCGGGTTCCCGCTGGCACGACCCTGGTGCGCTATGCCCAGTAGTCAGGCCATCACACTGGTTGTCGGCAGCTCCGCTTGGCGGAACTGGACCTCCTACGAGGTCGCGGCCCAGTTCGAGACGCCGGCGGACAGCTGGCGGATCGAAGTCCGCGCGCCGAGCTCGGCGCAGCTCGCCCAGCTCCAGCTGGGTGCTGTGGTCATCCTCATGGTCGAGCGGTCCACTGTCCTTCGCGGCCGTCTCGACCGTCGTGAGCTCCGCAGGACCACCAAGGGCGGCACCGTGGTGGTGCTGTCGGGCCGCGACCTGGCGGGGCAGCTGGTGGACTGCACCACACCCACCAGCTGGGCATGGCGCAACATCTCTCTGGCCGGCCTGGCCGCCAAGGCCGTCAGCGAGCTGGGCCTGGCGGTGACCGTCGATGCTCACAGCGACGCCCAGGTGGTGCTGCCCTGGGTCAAAGCCGAGCAGGGCGAGACCTACTGGCAGGTCCTCGAGCGCTACGCCCGCAAGGCTCGCTTGATGCCGTGGATGTCCCCGGCCGGCGCACTGCGCATCGGTCGCCCCGACTACACCTCGACCCCGGTGGCCTCGCTGATCAATGCCATCAGCCCCGCCAAGAAGAACCAGACCAACGTCCTCGAGGCTCTGTTCGTGGACGACATCACCCAGCGCTTCAGCTCGGTGACGGTGCTGGGGCAGTCCAAGGGATCAGACTCCATGTTCGGCGGCAATGCCGCCCACCTTCGGGGTGAGGCCGTAGACGCCGACCTGGCCGCCCTTGGTGTCGCCCGGCCCCTGGTGATGGACGACGGAGACCTGCGGAGCTCGCGGGAAGCCAGAGACCGCGCCGAGTGGGAGGTGAGCCACCGCATCTACCAGGGCCGCAGCCTCGAATACGTGGTCGCCGGCCACGGCCCGACGCCGAGTTCGACGTGGCGGCTGGACACCATGGTCAACGTCTACGACGAGCTGGCCGCCATCGAAGGGCCCTGGTGGGTGGCGGGCTATCGCCTGCTCCGTGACGGTAGCGCCGGGTCCCGCACAGCGCTGACCTTGCGGCCGCCCAATGCCCTGTTGCCGCCGGCGGTGTCATGACCGACCTGAACCGCAGTCCGCTGCAGGGCCTACGTTTCTGGCGCGAGCTCGACGCCCGCATCCAGCGCCAGGTGCGCCGCCGTGCGGCGCCTGTCAGGGCTGTGCTGTCCAATGTCTCTGCGGCCGCCAAAGGGCTGCTGACCACCCTCGAGGCTCGCGCTGGCGAGACCGTGGACCAGGTCGAGATTGCCCAGCACTTCGGCTTCCGCTCGGTGGCCCCCGCCGGCCTCGAGGCCGTCGCGATCCCCATCGGCGGCAGCTCCGCCCACCTGGTGGTCGTCGGTGAGATCGACCGCAGCACCACACCGCCGACCCTCGTGGTTGGCGAGGCCGCCCTGTACAGCACAGGCGGGGCCAAGGTGGTGGCCAAGGCCGACGGGTCGGTAGTCATCAACGACGGCGCCGCCGGCGTCGCACGGGTCGGCGACGACACCCAGACCCCGCTGACCTCCGACGACATCGTGGCCATCGCAGCCCAGATGGTAGCCGCCCAGCTGGTCGCCCCTCCAGTCTCGACGCCTCCAGGTGTGCCCCCCGGCTACACCCTGGGCGGCAGCGTCAGCTCGGGCTCCAGCACGGTCAAGGCAGGGTGAGCATGGCCTACATCGACCCCAGCGCTGCCGCCTTCGTCCAGACCCCGGGCAATGACCTGCAGCGCACCGACAACACCACCCTGCAGTCGATGTGGCTCCGCCTGGCTACCCGCCGGGGAAGCTGCTTTTGGGATCCCGACTTCGGCTCCCGCCTGCACGAGCTGGTGGCCACGAAGATCGGCGCCAACGTCGAGCGGGTGGTGGTCGGCCACGTGGAGCAGGCCCTGCAGCCCATGACAGACGCTGGCGAACTGCTCGACCTCGAGGTCGCTGCCCAGCGTGTGGGCCGCAACCGCGTCGAGATGGTGCTGCGCGCCTTCGATGCCGGCCTGCGCCCCTTGGAATTCACCCACTTCGTGAGAGTCGGCTGATGCCCTACGAACCGCCCACCGTTGACGAGATCCGCGCGGACGCCCTGCAGGCCTACCGCAACCTGGTGCCCGGGGCCGACATCTCGGAGGACTCCGAGATCTACGCCCGCGCCACCGTAGCGGCCGCCGTCGCAGCCCAGATCTGCTTCGGCGTGCGCTACGTCGAGGACCAGATCTTCCCCGACTCGGCCGACAGCGCCAACCTGGAGCGCCATGGCGGTGTCTTCGAGATCGACCGTCTCGAGGCGGTGGCCGCCAGCGGTGGCAGTCTCGAGCTGTCGGGCACCCCGGGCCTGGTGGTCGCCGCGGGCCTCACAGGCCTGCACGCCGATGGCACCGAGTACGTCTCCACCTCCGGGGTGACGCTGGATGGGGTCACCGGCCTGGGTCTCGTGGACCTGGATGCTGTGACCACCGGCTCGGTGGGCAACAAGACCGCCGGCGACGAGCTCGTCATCCAGACCCCGCCCGCCGGCCTGGACTCCACCGCCACCCTGGACACAGACATCGAGGGCGGGACCGACGACGAGCTCGACGAGGCCTACCTCGGGCGCGTGCTGCTGCGGATGCGGGCGGGCAACGCTGGCGGCACCAATGCGGACTACGTCCAGTGGGCCTCGGCCGTCGATGGCGTGATCCACGCCGACTGCTTGGCCCTGCGCAACGGTCCCGGCACCGTGTCGGTGGCCGTCTACAGCGAGGGCGTGGGCGGCTTCCGAACCCCTGCCAGCAACGCGCTGCGCGTCGCCGTGCTCGCCGCCCTGCTGCTCGTCCGCCCGGTCACCGCCGAGGTGGACGTGCCTGCCGTCACGCCGGTCACCCAGGCCGTCACCGTCGAGATCCTGGAGTACGAGGCTGGCTACGACGAGGCGGACGTCCGGGCCGCTGTCGCGGCCGCCATCCCGTCCCACATCTACGGCCTCGACACAGGAGGCGGGCTCTACAGGTCCCAGCTGGGCAGAGCGATCTCGGCCGTTGGTGGGGTCATGGACTACAACCTCACCGTCCCGGCCGCCAACGTCGCGATCACGGTGGATAGCTCGGTGGTCGAGGTGCTCGAGCCTGGCGTGGTCACGGTGACCTGATGGCCTCGGACAACCTCGCACCGCTGCTGCGACTGTACCCAGTGGGGGCCCTACAGCTCGAAGACGGCGCCCTGGCTTGGGACGACCTCGACGTGCTGGGCCAGGCCCTGGACGTCGCGGAAAGGCAGGCCACCCTACTGCTCGCCGAGGTGCTGCCCAACACCGCGGGTGCCCTGCTCACCAGCTGGGAGCGCGTCTACGACGTCCACCGCATCGCCCCCAGCGTGGTGCGCCGCCGCGGGGTTCTCGTCGCCCAGCGCCGGCTGCTGCCCGACTTCCGGCCCGCCACCCTCGAGGCCATCTTCGAGCAGGCCTCGGGCCTCGCGCTGGACCTGTACGAGCCCTTCGCGTTCAGGTGCGACGACCCCGACTCGCTGTGCGACGACGCCGACGACCTGCTCGATGGAGCCTTCGTCTTCGTGCTCGATGGCAGCGCTGTCGAGGCACGGGCCGAGTCCCCCGACATCGACCTGATCGACGAAGTCATCGATCGGGTCAAGCCCTCCCACACCATCGGCTTCCTGCGGTGGGACAACTTCGCCTGCGACGACCCCTACTCGCGTTGTGACCGCGATCTCCTTGGAGTGTGACCCATGGCCGGCCCCTATCCCTCTCGAACCCAGACTTTCGCCCCTGGCGATCAGGTTCCTTCGACCACCCTCAATGCCGTCCAGGACGGCATCGTCGGCTGCTCTGATGCCATCGAGGCCATCGAGGACGACGAGCTCCCGCTGAAGCTCGAGTCCACCACCGCCTCGGGCAATCACTCCGACTCCCCGGCACCCAACGACACAGGTGCCCGCAAGGTCTGGTTCGAAAAGTCCACCAACGGGGTCACCCCCGTGGTGCTCGATCTCGCCCCGGACTGGCGCCAGCGGTTCATCCGCCTGGTGCTGTACGTCAACGTCAGCCCCAACTACATGCCCGGTGGCTCGTCCGACGACCTCATCGAGTACGTGCACGTCAACGGCGGCGGCATCGTGGACACGGAGTCCGTCTCCGGCCTGTTCTTCTCGAAGGACGGCAGCGCCGGCGGCGGCTCCCATCCCTACCTCGAGTTCACCCCCCAGGTGGGCAGCTGGACCTCGGAGAAGGTCAGGATCTTCGTCCGCACTGACGGCGTGCTGTGCATGCGAAAGGACGCCCACGCCGTCGATACCGACATCTGGGTTGTGGGCTACGCCGAGTGCTCGCCGAAGCAGGGCCACTGATGCCGCCCCTCGTAGTCCTCGACAGGCAGCACAGCGGGCACCCCACCCGCCGGAACTCGGGTGGCGCCTGGTTCGATATCGACGGTGATGGACGGCGAGACCAGTGGGAGCGCGAGACCCAACTCGTTCCCTACTACACGCTCGCGGCCGAGAACCATCTTCGCGAGCACGGGATCGACGTCATCCCCATCTCTGACGGGCGCTACAGTGAGCGGCACGAGCGCGCCTGCGCATATGGCGCCGACATCTACGTGGCCTGCCATCTCAACGCCGGCGGCGGCACCTGGGGCAACGCGTTCTTCGATCGCCGCAGCACTGGCGGCCGGGCCCTCGCCCAGCTCGCTGCTGCGCAGCTCGAGGTCTACTGCCCCGAGCTCACCAGCGCCCGATCCACCGCCTGCTGGGACGACCGCCCCCTGGCCGGCGACAACGCCTGGCTGTGGCGGCCCTTCGTGACCATCCGTGGCGTCTACACAGGCCGACCTGCCGGCCTCTGCTTCGAACCAGCCTTCATGGACCAGCCCGCCCATGCCCACCTGCTGCGCCCCGAGGGCCTCGCCCGCGTCGGGCTCGCCCTCGCCACCGCAATCCTCGACCACCTGGGAGTCCACCCATGAAAACCTTCCCCTCTCGTACCTTCTCCCTCGGCGCCGCCGGCCTGGTGGTCCTCGCCTCCGTGCTGCTCGTCCTGCTTTTCGCCATGCTGTGGTCGCTGCTCCACCCCGAGCTCGTCCACCTGGTGCCCGACTACCTCGAGGCCATCCCCGCCATCGCCCTGGGCGCCGCTGGCGTCGCCGGCGGCGGGGCGATGGCCATGGGTTACCGCGACGGCCGCTCCGGGGGGCTTACCAGTAGCCAGTCCGCAGCGGTCATCGCCGCCAGGCGGGGCATCGTTGACGAGGGGCCGGTGTGAGCAGGCTGCAGGCCTGGGCGATCGGCATCGCTACGGCCATCGTGGCCGTGATGGGCGCGCTCGTCCTGCTCATGGGCTCCCCGGTGGCCAGGCGCTTCGGGCCCCAGACCGCCGAGCTTCCGCCAGCCTGGGCCCCACCTGATCGACGAGTGGAGCGGGCCCAGGTGGCGGCCGTCGAGGCCGAGCTCGAGCACACCGAAGCCGAGCTGCAGATCGCCTTGAACCAGCCCACCCTCGACGCCCAGACACAGGCGGTCAGCCGCCTGCTGGAAGGTTGGAACCCATGATCCAGCTGTTCGCCCTCCTGGCCCTGGCGTGTGCCGTGCGCACCCCGCCGGAGCTCTTCCCGGAGCCCACCAGGGCCATGACTCCCCCCGAGCTCGAGCCCCTACCCGAGCCTCCCGCCGACGATGCCCCCGCGGTGGCCTCGTTCATCCCCGGCCAGCCTGCCCCCTACGTCCACCAGGGCGTGGCCACCGTCCGCGGCCACGTGGTGCCCGCCCACAAGGCCCTGCAGCTCTACCGCGCCTCGGCCGAACTGCTGCCCTACTGGGAGGGCCGAGCTCGGACCTGCAACGACTCCAGGCAACGGGACCAGGAATACGCCCAAGGTCGCCTCGAGGACCTCTGGGATGAGTCTCAGGCCGTCCGCCTACGCTCGGCAGCCCTGCCTTGGGCTGTCACGGGTGGCATCGTCCTGGGCCTCGCCGGGGGAGTCCTTGGGACGCTCGCCGTGCTCGAAGCGGTCTGCGGAGAACAGGGCTGCGCGGATATTGGCGCCCTCCGCTAATTTCCGCGTCTGAACTTTCGAGGCCGTTATCTCGTCATTGGGCCTGGGCTAATCACGCGCCGCTATACCTTGCTGACCCGAGACAAGCTCGAGGACCTGTGGCGTGCCGGGCTGCGCAACATCATGGTGAGCATCGACGCCCTGGCCAGCACCCACGACGTCATGCGGGGTCAGGCGGGCGCCTGGCGCCGCGCCATGGGCACGGTGGGCCACGCCGTGGATCTCGGCTTCACCACCCGGGTCTCGGCGGTGGCGTTCGCGAACAACGCCCACGAGATCCCACAGCTCATGGTCGTGGCTGCACAGCGGCAGGTGGACGTGTTCTCCATCTTCCTGGGCTCACCCCTGGGTCGGGGGCAGGCCTGGAAAGACCGTGTGATGGGCCGACGGGCCTGGCGGGCCTTCCTGGCGGAGCTCCGGCTCGGCGTGCGCCGCGACGACTTTGGCCAGGACATGGCCATCATCGCCGAGCAAGGATGGGCCTGGGACGACGACCCCAGCACGCCCGCCACGGACATGGAAGGACGCGGCGCGGGCTGTGGCAGCCTGGCCGAGAAGTTCGACTACCTGATGCTGCGGGCCGACGGGCGCCTGTACCAGTGCGTCTTCTTCCTCCACGCCGGACCCAGCCTGGGCGACCTGAGCCGCAGCTCCTTGGGCGAGGTGCTCCAGAAGGCACTGCGTGAGCGACCCTCCGCCCACCTCACCGAGCTCCCACCCGCCTGCCAGGGCTGCGAACGCGCCCAGCGCTGCGGAGGCGGCTGCCGGGGCTACGCCGAGCTGTACCGAGGCACCCACAGCGCCAGGGATCCCCGCTGCACCGGGCCCGAGGCCCAGACCTCCATCCCGCTGTGTCCCATCGCCAAGCTCAACCTGCGCACCGGCACCCTGGCGGGCAGCTCGGAGCTGGCCCTGCGGGCTCCCTGATCAGCCCAACAGCAGGGGCCCGAACGCCACGATGAGCAGGGTGGTGGCCATGATGGCCATGGGCACCAGCACGTGCAGGTAGCGCTGGAAGAAGCCTTCGCGGGGCTCGTCCTCGACCATGGCGTCGTCACCCACAGCCTGGCGCGCCAGCAGGTGGTTCATGGCCACGGGCGGGGTCAGGTAGCCGAGCTCGAAGGCTACCAGCACCACCATCCAGAAGTGGGCGGGGGCGATGCCGCTGTCGTAGGCCAAGCCGGCCAGGCTCACCGAGACCAGCACGACGGCGCCCAGGGGCTCCATGACCATGCCGATGAACACCAGGAACACCAGCAGCACCGCCATGGCGACCACCGGCGAGGAGAAGCTGCTGCCGAAGGCTTCCATGAGCTGGGACCGCTCCACCACACCGCCCAGGCCCACCGATGCAGCCATGAGCATCAGCAGTGCGCCCACGTGCCCCGAGGTGGTGGTGGCCAGCGCCGACCAGGCCACGGGAGGATCCGCCGGCGCATCCTGGCTGGGCTCGCTTCGGCGCGCTCGCCAGCGGTCCACCGCCAGCACCGCCAGCATCAGCGCAGGCACCACCAGCGCCGCCGTGTGCTCGTTCACGTGCACGTTCAACAGCAGACGGTAGACCCCGAGCACCACCAGCGCAGCCACCAGGTGGGGCAGCAGGGGCAGCAGGGCCCGCACGCTGGGGGCCAGGGCCTGCCCCACAGGGGCCGGGCGCCAGCGGAAACGTCCGAGCACCAGCATCACTACGCCGAAGATGGACGCTGACAGCGCGAAGACCAAGAGCCCGCGCGCAAACAGCTCGTCGGTGGTGACCTGCTTGTTGAGCACCGCGATGAGCACCACCAGCAGGCAGGGTCGCAGCACCACCCCCAGGCTGCCGGACATGGCAGTGGCCGCCAGGGCCAGCCGGCGAGACGCACCGGCGCGCCGCAGGGTGGTGAAGATCTCGCCGCCGGCCGCCAGCACGAAGATGCCCGAAGCACCGGTGTAGGCCGTGGGCAAGGCCGAGGCGGTGCCGGCCAGCCACGCCAACAGCGTGGGGGGCAGCTTCCAGGGTTCGAGCACGGCGAAGCCCAGGCGAGCCACCCGGGTGACGCTCAGGAGCATGCCCGCCCCCACGTACAGCCCAACCCCCAGGTAGATGGAGGGGTGCTGGGAGAACTTGTGCAGGTAGATGGCCTGGCCCGACTCGTGCCCTTCGACGAGCAGGAAGTACAGCCCGCTGATCACCACCATCCAGGCATACAGGGGGATCACCATCAGCAGGCGGGTCAACGAGCTGCGGGCTCCGGACTCGAAGCTTGGCGGGCGGGCGAGGTGCCAGAGGTTGACCAGGGCCAACAGGCCGAAGCCCGCGGCCCACAGCACCGGCAACACCGGGTCTTCCAGCTCAGCGGTGCTGCTGCGCTGATCCAGCAGATCAGCGATGGCCGAGCCACCCAGCAGCAGGTGGGAGATCAACTGAGCCACCTGGGAGAGGCTGTGCTCCAGGCGATTACGGGCATTGCGCAGGGCGATGTGCCCCCGCTGAGCCGTGGTGGCCAGACCTCCCCCGAGCACCAGCAGCACCAGCAGCTGTCGCCACCAGGGCCAGGCGGCCACACTGGCCACTGCCAGCTCGATGCCGCGCCAGCGCTGCACTCCGGGGGTCAGGCGCTCGGTGATGGCCTGGTGGGCCGTGTGGCGCTCGCGGCAACGCTCGAGCAAGGCCGTAGCGGCCTGGCAGTCCACCGCGGGCGCCACGCTGGGGGCGCCATCGAAGGGGTCGTCACCCGCGAAGGGGTCGGCATCCGCGAAGGGGTCCACGGCTCCGAAGGGGTCGTTGCCACCGAAAGGATCGTCGCCCGTCGGCTTAGCCGCAGGGGCGGCAGGCGCCGTGGTGCAAGCCTGCACCTTGGCCTCGATCTCCGCCACGACGCAGGTGGGCGGCGTGGGGTCATCCCGCAGGTCGCGGGCATAGCCGGGCCACCAGCGTTCCCCCAGCTCCACCAGGCGGGTGTCCAGGTTGGGGGCGATGCCCAGCAGCATGGCCAGCAGCAACACCACCACAGCGAGCAGGGCCGCGATGCGCGCCGCGACCCCCATCAAGCCCGTGGTCGGCCGCGTCACGCTACTCCAGGCCCTCCGCGCACTCGGGACGCGTGGCGTCCATGGAGCAGCGCAGCTTGCGCATGGCGCTGAGCATATGGGTGTCGTAGGCCTTGTGCTCGTCGCGGAGCTTCAACCGAGTCTGCAGGAAGAGCTCATCGAACTCTGCGATGCGGTCGGGAGGAATGTCGATCCAATACTTGGCGGGGATGTCGGCCTCGATGGCCTCGACCAGCTTCAGGCCGTCGTCGAAGTGCTCGGAGAACCAGGTCAGGGACTCGCCCGAGAAGTCATCGGGGAACTGTGGCGCACGCACTAGGAGCTGCAGGGTGGCCTGGGCCAAGGGGTAGCGCAGGATTCCGCCGCTGGGCTCGAGGCCGCGAGAAAGCTCGAAGGGGCGGTAGCCGCCAGCGGACATGTAGCAGGCGTCCACGTCACCGTTGTTGAACTTGGGGCCCAAGCTGCCCAGATCGGCACCGACCCGGATGGCCCCCACCCGATCCACCATCACCGGCGAAGCCTTATCGTAGTCCATGGTGGCCACCCGCAGCCCCGCGAGCTCGGAGACCGTGTCGCGGCTGCGGTCCTGCAGGAACAGATAGGCGGCCCCCACGGGGATGAAGCCGATGGTCTGGTGATCACCGGCTCGCAGGCGCGCCGCGGCGCTGGGGTACTTGGCCATGGCGTCGACCATGGAGCGCAGGTGGTCGTAGGTGGGCAGGGCGCCCATGGCCTCGAGGGTGGACGGGAAGCGGTTGAAGCGCTGCAGCCGCACACCCGTGGCCAGCACGCCGTCGCAGTGGCCGGCTTCGTAGTCTCGGGAGGCGGTCTCTTCGTCGGTGTAGGCCTTCAGCGTGAGGCTTACCCCCCAGCCGGCCGCGGCCACCGAGAACTCTTCCATGATGCGATAGTAGTCGCCCGCGCGGCCGATGGGATCGTAGACGCACAGCGTGCGATCGACGGCAAAAGCGCGGGGCGAGATGAGGGCCACCAGCGCGAGCAGGGGCAACAACAGAGCGATGCGGATCTTCACGGCGTGGTCTCCGGGTCGGAGGGCGGCGTGGACGGGGGTGCCGGCGGGGCGCCGAAGGGGTCGTCGCCAGCAAAGGGATCGGGGGCGGGATCGGCCCGGGCAGGTGCATTGGGGAGCACGCCCATGTCGGCACAGCGGTGGCCCTTGGCTGCGGTCCACATCAGGTCGGCTTCGTGGAGGCTGACCAGGCGGGAGTACTCGTCGAGCAAGGCCCAGGTGGAGTCCACAGGCCCTGCATCGTTGGCGGCCGCGTGGGCCACCAGGGCGTGGGCAACATCGGCATCCCGCCCCGCGTTGGCGGCGACGAGCACCTGCAGGCCGCGGCCCAGGCGCACGCCGGTAGACTCACTAGCCAGGGCTGCGGCTTCGAGCTCGGCCCAGGGTTCGACGCCTTCGGGGGCCATGCCGGGCACCATGGCCCAGGCCGCGGCGCGCATGGCCCAGGGGGCATGCCACCACTGCTCATCGTCGACACACTCGGTACCCCTGGCGACAGCCACAGGGATGTCCATAGGCACGCCCAGCCCGCCACCGCCGGCCCGGTCGTGCAGCAGGGCGTTGACGCCGGCGTACATGCCCAGCAGGTAGACGATGCCCTCGTCACCGGCGAGCTCGGGGCAGGGCCCGGTGCCTACGGGGCCGTAGTGCGCCACGAGGTGTTCCCAGGACGACAGGAAGCGCTGAGCGGCCTGGGCGTGGGCCCGGGCCTCGCGGATGCGGGCGTCTTGGACCGCGGGCAGGTCGTCTCCCCGGAACATCAGCCGCGCAGCCTCGAGCTCGGCCTCCCAGGCTTCGCCCTCGGCGCAGAAACCAGCCGTGGTCTCGGCGATGACCAGCGCCAGGTGGGGCTGCTTGTCGCCACGGCCGGCAGAGGCCAACACATGGCCCATGGACGCGCCCAGCGCACAGGCCCTGTCCACGTCGCCCATGGCGCCGGCCTGGGGCACCACGCGCTCCATGGTGTAGCGATCCACAGTGCGCGAGCAGCCGCAGAGCAGCAGCACGGTGAAGGCAGAGGCGACGGCGGGGAGCTTCGACATGGGACCTGGGACACCTGGAAGGGTGAGGCTTATCCGAATTGAGGGCGATGCGGTGGCGGCATCCGCGGGATGCGCACCAACGAGGTGCGCCCACACGGCACCACCGGATAGGTCCCGCCCACTGACCGCCATCCCCAATGAGGAACGACACCATGGACATCAAGCGCCACGACCAGACCCCCCGCATGAGCCGCATCGTCGAGCACGGCGACACCATCTACCTGTGTGGACAGACCTGCAAGGACGCCACCCAAGACATCCAGGGCCAGACGGCGACCACCCTCGAAAAGATCGAGGTGCTGCTGGCGACCGTGGGCTCGGACAAGACCAAGATCCTCTCCGTCACCATCTACCTGAACAGCATCGGCCATTTCGCCAAGATGAACGAAGTCTGGGATGCATGGGTCGCCCCGGGCCACCAGCCCGCCCGCGCGTGCCTCGAAGCCCGCATGGCGCGCGCCGATCTGCTCATCGAGATGACGGTGATCGCAGCGAAGTAGTCGCAGGCGATCGGTTCGAGAGAACCGGCATGGTTGCGTGAAGCTTGGACACACCGCACAACCATGCGTCAGAGCCCAGTGGGTGAACCGCGTGCTGTACGAAAACACAGCCCATCCAGATCACCCAACCGCTGCGCGTACCGATGCGCCCCTGAATCAAGTAGACCTCGAAGCGATCACCGTCCCGAACCACGTGGTGATTCCGGTCCGAGATCCAGGCGCAGGTGCGTTCTGGGACCGGCGAACTCACTGATGTTGCTCGCGGCACAGGCGCACCAGGCGTGACAGTTGGCCGATGTTCTCACGGCACGGGACCAGCAGGAGCTCCACGCCGGTCTCAAGGCCTGGATTGGGTGATCTCGGTGATAATCTCACCGTTCACGGTGACGGTGCCACCGTTCAACTCTGCCCCTCCGTCGTAGTCGAACGGCGAGTCGGCGCTGATGTCAATCACGCCGTCGTTGATGGTTATGTCGCCGTTCGAATCGAACCCATCCGTGTCGCCACTCCCGACCTCAACGTCCAAGTTTCCACCGTTTACCTCGATTACGACGTTGTAGGCTGAACTCATGGCAACTGCGTTGACGCCATCATCCTTCGCGTAGACGCTGATGTCTCCGTCGTTGACCTGGATGTACGTCCCCTCGATGCCCTCAGTACTCGTTTCGATATCGATGGTCCCTCCATCGATCTGGACCGCACTGGTCCCGTGGATACCGTCATCCGCTGCGGAGATATGCAGCGCCCCCCCCGCGATGTAGATGAATCCGACAGAGTCATCCTCATCGTACTCGCTGTGCAGCGCGTCTTTGTCGCTGTCGATGGTCAGCTCACCGTCTGCGATGCGGATAGAGTCGTTGGCCTCGAGTCCGTCCAGGGCCGAGGTGATGAAGAGAGAACCACCCGTGATCTTCAGATCATCCTTGGACGTGACGCCGTTTCCTCGGGCCGAGAAGATCTCCAGGCTCCCCGTCCCGTTCAGCACCAAGTCTTCCTTGCAGAAGATCACCGCGTCCAGGTTGGTGTCACCGTCCGCCACATAGTCTCCTGAGACTTCCATGTAGTTGTCACTGCTGGCCGTCGTGATGAAGACCTTGTCAGCTGACTTGACATACACCACTGGTGCGTCTTCGTTCGTGACAGACACCCCATCCAGTACGAGCTGCACCTTCGCCTCGTCGTCCGCCTCCACGATCACCGTCGCGTCCTCCGCGATGCCGGTGATGACGTAGACGCCTTCTTCGGTGATGCTCACCTCCTCGTCGCTGCCTAACTCGACGTACTCGGCATCGGACGTATCAGCTGTCTGTTCGAGATCCCTGTCCGTGAACATCTCTGTTGTGTCCAGGGCGGATTCGCCCGATCCGGTGTCGCATCCCGCTGCGATGAACAGGGTGACCGTCGGGATGATGAGGAGAGAGTGCGTTTTCATGTCCGATGCTCCATTGGCGCGCCAGGCGCTGGGGTGATGTCTACAACCCTTCAGAACCTTGGCGGGAGGCCGATGGCAGCCGACACTGAAGACGCCTCGTGTTCCGTGTTCTGACGAAGACCTCGTGCATCCCTCCATCATGGATTCCAGGCTGTAGGCGAGCGGATCGCCTAGCCCAAGGTGTGCTCAGAGCTGTGTGGCCCTGGTACAATGGGCGCGTGGAGGACCCAGAGTCGCCGCAGCCACTTGCAGTCGGGGACGCGCAGGACCCGGCGGTCGTGCTCCCTCAGCAGGCGCCCCGGTCCCCTGTAGAAGCGATGCTGCCTGGACTGCAGACCCATTCGGAAGACCGAATGTCCTCGACGTGGGCTCGCTGCTCGATTTCCTGCACTCGAACTCGTTCTGGGACGGCGAGCGGCTGGAGACCAACTGGCGACAACCCTTCGACATCCTAGCAGAATCGCCGAGTGGTCCCCCCTCGACAGACACCCCCGAAGGCGACCCCGACAGCGGTTTCGCTCAATGGCGCCCCCTGCAGGACTCGAACCTGCTACCTCTTGATTAGGAATTACGCCTTTATTCCTTGGTTATCTACGTTGCACCTGTGGACAGGGTGGTGGATCTTGGGGGGCTTATGGATCTTGGGTAGTGGGGCGAGTCTATGTGGAAGGAATGTGGAAACAGATCGGGACCGCACGTCTTCGGCGAGTGGTCCGGGTAAGCTTAGGCGCCGCTGGCAACATCCCGGGACGTCACCCCGGATCATCCACCAGCGGACAAAGCCGTCACTCGTTCGAACTCCTCCCCCAGCACGTCCAGCAGCTGCACTAGGCTCAGATCACCCTGGTAGCGGCGCCCGTTGATATAGAAAGTGGGGGTGGCGGACACACCCACGGCCAGGCCCTCGCGCTTGCTGTTCACCAGCGTCTGTCGCGTCTCTGGGTCGGCGAAGACGCGGTGGTAGGACTCCATGTCGATACCCAACTCCATCGCCCACGGCTCGAGCTTGTCCACACCGAGGCTGTCAAAGCGGTCATAGGCCAGGTCGAGGTAGTCCCAGAAGCGCCCCTGGGCCTGAACCGCGAGCAGGGCCAAGGCCCCCTCGACCGAGCCGTCATGCCCCTTGATGGGGAACGGTGCGAAGCTGAGCTTCGCCTTGCCCTGCAGCGTGCCAGACTCGATCTCCCGCTGGAGTTCGGGGATCAACACGGCACAGAAGGGACAGGTGATGCACGCGTAGACCACGACGCTCACGGCGGCCTGCGGCTCACCCACCGCCGGCCTTCCATCGAGGGTGATGGTCGCCTTGGGCCCGCCGGGCATCATGGAGCGGGCACGCAGGCGCAGCGCCTGGTCGATCTGCGCATCGCTCTCGCCCGCCCCCACGCGACGGCAGATATCGCCAGCCAGACGCCCGGCCAGGGGGCATGCCACGGCCTGCTCCGCCAGGCAGACCGACACCGTGTCGTCGCAGCAGTCGTAGAGGTACTGACCCTGCATGATGCCCACGGCTCGTTCGAGATCGGCCGGCTCGAGCTGCTGACAACAGGAGACCTCCGTAGGCTCAGCGGCCCACACCTTCGACCACGGGGCCAGGGACACCACGAGCGCGACGAGCAGGGGGATCAGGTGACCTTGTCTATGCATCGTTCCTCCGCATGAAGAGACGGTCGAGGCCCAGGGGGCGCCGATCGAAGATCTGGATGTACAGGCCCATTGCGAGCCAGATGCTGTCCCGCACGATGGTGCGCCACGAGATGGGATCGTCCCCACCCTCGGACGCAAAGCAGCCACAGCCCATGTCCAGGCCTTGCAGCAGCGCCCAGACCAGCGCGACGATGAACATGACCATCATGGCGTTGATGAGCAGGGCTGCGGCTCGGGTGCGAAAGGCCAGCACCAGCATCAGCCCCGTGAGAAGCTCCACCCAGGGCAGCACCAGGGCCTGCAGGTTGATGAGCTCCAGGGGCAGCAACTGGTAAGTGGCCACATCCAGAGCGAAGCTCGAGGGGTGCAGGATCTTGTGGGAGCAGGCCAGCAGGAAGACGCCGCCCAGGTACAGGCGCAGAGGCAGCGCAAGCCAGGCATGCCCACGCCAGGCGGTGTAGCGGCTCATGGCTGAAGCTCCCCGTTGCCGGGTTCCAGCGCCGCGCGCACTGCGGGCCAGCCGCCCTCGACGGAGAACACATTGACCATGCCCCGCCCGGCCAGCTCCCGGGCCAGCTCGTGGCCACTGTCGGGCACCAGCCCGTCACCGAAGACCACGACCCGTGCGGCGTTGCTGGCTACCAGCTCGGCCAGGGTCTCATCGCTGACAGGCTCGAGGAAGTCGAAGGGCACATGCAGGGCCTGGTCCGTCGCCCAGACCCGACGCTCCTGAACGAGGCGGGCGTCCAGCACCAGCTCACGAGCGCCGCCCCAGCGCACTTCACTGGCCAGGATAAGCTCCACTTCGCCCACCGGCTCAGGACACGGAACGAGGATTCGATAGGCTTCCCTGGCCACCAGGGGGATAGAGCCTGCGCCCCGCAGCGTGTTGAACGACAGGGCCGCCAGCACCGACAGAACGACGACGATGCCCGCATCGCGAAGGGTGGCCTTCTCTAGTCCACGCACGATGACCCCCTGCGCGCCGAGTCCTCTTGCCGGAGCAGGTCCTGCACACGGTCCAGCCCCTGGTCGCCGCCCTGGTCCAGGCGGTAGGGCAGCGGGAGATAGGGCTCGTCCATGTCCGCGGCGCGGGGTGGGCCCGGGTTCCAGGAGCGCTGCCAGCGGATCTCGACCAGAGCCCGATGATCGCTGTAGTCGTAGGCGTCCAGGCTGCTGGCACGGGTGGCGAAGTTGTAGGTCAGGCCGAATCGCCAGCCGTTCAGGTCCCGCGTCCAGGGCCCCAGCTGCAGCCTCACCGCCAGGTCGCCACGCACGTCGACGGTGGGCTCCCACAGGCCGAACTGGGGCCAGGCGTCCCAAAGCAACATGCCCCGCAGCTTGACCATGTGCCCACCAGGCAGGGGCGCACGCACGCGCAACAAGCCCGTCAGACCCCAGGCGTCCCAACCCGGGTGGCGGGCAAAATGGACGCGGCCAGTGGCCACCGTGGTCAGGTTCCAGTCACCCCCGAGGGGCAGCACCCAAGCTCCCCCGCCGTCGAGCTCGGTCCGGGTACGGCGCAGCTCTCGGTAGACACGACGCCCCCCACCTGCGAACAGCTGCACCCCTGGGGTGAGGTCCAGCTCCAGGTCGCCTCGGTGGGCCTCCATGACCAGCCCACCCTCCACCGGCCCCATACCCGCCTCGAGCTCGGCGAGGTTCCCGTCCCCGCGCAAGCCCATGAGCTCCGCGCCATACAGCAAGCGGGCGCGGGTGCCGTCCGGTGACCCCAGCTCCAGTCCCCCCCGCGCGCCCGTGGTGAAGTAGCCAAAGCCCTCGGCATCGTCGGTGAAGGGGGTGAAGCCTTTGGTGCGCAGCTCAGCCGTGGGCCGCAGTCGGGGGCTACTCCACGGCTCGTAGCGCAGCACCACGTCCAGGCCCGCGATGGGGGCTCGCGGCTCCCGTGCTCCCGCACCGCCGGCTCCCACATCCTGGGGAGCGCTCTCGATGACATTGCTCGCGGTTCCGCCGGAGGCGTGAACACGAACGCTGATGGGCTGCCCGCGATCACCGAGAACCTCGAGGCGCAGCTCATCGAGCAGCGCGCGGTCTTCGGGGTAGATCCACTCGGCCTCTCGGTGGACCGTCAGTAGCTCGCCCGCCCGCCCTGCTTGCCCCTCCAACTCCAGCAGCGCAACCTGTAGGAACTCGAGCCTCGCTCGGTCCAGCGCATCCATCGCAGCAGGCGCCCCGCCCAGCAGTGGCCGTGCCCGCACAATGTCACCATCCTGCAGCAACAGCCACAGCGCCCAAGCCCGCGATTGTACGTCATCGGGCTCGGCCTCCACCTGGGCGATGAGCACCCTGGTGGCCCACAGATCGTTGCCAGCTTGGAGATAGGACCAGGCCAGCAGGCGTACGAGAGCGCCATCGGCGGGCGCATCCCGCAGGGCCTGTTTCACTGCGGAGATCGCATCGCGTGGGCGTCCATCGTCCACCAAGCAGCGGGCCTGTTCCTGGAAGCAGGCGTACTCCCCACCGCAGCCACCGGCACAGAGCTCCACCTCCTGGTCTTCCGCCGCGGCCAGCCTGGGGGGCCACAGCAAGACGACCGCCAGCAGGATCACCTGGGAGAGACTCACGAGCCAGGCTCCCCGTCGGCGCAGCAGCGGAAGCCCTTGGCGCTGGGAAAGCTGCCGCTCTCGGCGCCGTCATAGTCGCAGCGGTGCAGGCGCTCCGAGTCGGAGCAGTTGTAGGCCCCCCCTCGGTAGTGGTTGACCCCATCGTCGGAGGCCACCAGCTCCCAGACATTGCCGTTGATGTCGAAGATGCCGAAGCTGTTGGTGCAGGCGGGGAACGAGCCGGTGGGCATGACGTGAAAGTCCGTGTCGCAGGCGTCGCGGCAGTGGGGGAAGACCTCATCGCCGTCGGGCTCACCGTCGCCATCGCAGTCACAGTAGGTGTCGATGCCATTGCAGATGGAGGCGTCATAGCTGTCGCCGTAGGCGTAGGTCGTCTCGTCGAGGGTGGCGCACACCAGCTCCCACTCCTGGGCCGAGCAGAGCCGCTTGCCCGCACCATCACAGGCCGCCGAAGCGAGCTGTTGGTTCATGCCGACTTGGGCGTCGTTGGAGTACCAGGGGATGACCCCCGGCTGGCTCATGGACAAGGAATCCTCCATCCCGCCGTCCTCGGCGGTGGCGTCCTGACGCGAGGCCTCCCAGACATCGATGCAATACGAACCGCATACGGAGGTCATGCCTTCCGGACAGTCCAGCGGATCATCCCCGCAGACCACCTCACAAGCCTCGTCCACGCACTCGAAAGGGAAGCCGCCGCAGTCGTCGTCCTGCAGGCACTCGTAGTCCACGCAGCTACCCGAGGCCTCGTCGCAAGCACCCGAGACGCAGTCGCGGTCTTGGTCGCAGCGCTGCTGGACCAGGCAACCGGTGGCCTGCAGACCAGCGATCCAGATGATCCCAAGAAGAACCACTGACGCATATCGGCCCAACCAGGGACCGCCGAAATGCCGGGCCAAGGTCATGCCGCAGCTCCGGGACAGGCTCGCAAGGCAGACCTCACCGCCGGGCGTTCGGGATTGAACGTCACCCGAGACGTCGCAAAGAGCGTGCCAGCAACGCGATGTGCTTCCCGACGCCACAGCCATCGCTGAAGCCCCCACCTCTGTCGCGAACACGCGACAGTCAGCCGAGAATGAGTCGCAGGGAGACGACGGTCCGCCTCCGGATGAGACGTCGAACGAAGCGGGACATCACATCGCTGCGGTAGCACAACACGGCGAGGCGAGGCGAAGTGACATGGCGAGAGCACAGGCACCGGCCACGGCCCCGCTGGCACGGGGCTTGCTTCCCACTACCCACCACCCGGCGTGCACGGGCACGTCAACGACCCTGGAGAGCAAGGCCCCATGACTCAGCCGTGCCAGAATATCGCCGAGCGGCCGCTCTGCGACACCCCGGAGCAACGCTGGCTTCACTGGCGGCTCAGCTCAGTCCTTCTGGGCGGTGGTTCTCTCGCGATCGGCTGGGCCTGGGGTCTCTACCTGCCTGATCAGGACCAGGTGGCAGGCATCGGGATCCTCTTCGGAGTGCTACTGCTGTCCTGGCATGTCTTCATCACGGCAGGCAGGGGATTTCTGACCCACGACCCCTCGACCTACAGTGATCAGCTCGTGGCCCTGGCGATCCTCGCAGCCTTCGTCTCGGGCGACCTGCTCACCGCCGGGCTGGTTCCACTGCTCATGGAGATCGGCCACATCCTCGAGGAGCGCTCGGTGACCGGAGCCCGCGCCGCCATCGCGGGCCTCGGCAAGCTCCGCGCGAGCACCGCCCACATTATCGAGGGGGACCAGGAGCGAACCGTCGACGTGCAACAGCTGCGAGTGCGAGACCGCATCGTAGTCCGTCCAGGTGAATCGATTCCCGCCGACGCCGTGGTCCTCGAGGGTTGCTCGAGCGTCGATCAGGCATCGGTGACAGGTGAGTCCCTGCACGAGGACGTGGGCATCGGGAGCCAGGTCTTTGCGGGCACCGTCAACATCGACGGCATGCTGCTGCTGGAAGTGCGCGGAGTAGGACTCGACACCGCGCTGGGGCGCATCGAGGCCCATCTTCGACAAGCTGAAGGCACCAAGGCTCCCGTCACCAGGATGCTGGAGCGCTACGCCGCCATCTACCTGCCCGTGGTCCTCTGCATCGCAGGGCTGACGCTCTTCATCACAGGAGACGTCGGCCGGGCGATCGCGGTACTGGTGGTCGCGTGTCCCTGTGCCTTGATCCTCTCGGGCCCCGTGGCGATGCTGGTCGCGCTCGCTGTGGCAGCTCGTTGGGGGGTGCTCATCAAGAGCTCCGGATTCCTCGAGCAGGCCTCGGCAGTGGACACGCTGATCCTGGACAAGACCGGCACGCTGACACTGGGAGAACTGACCATCGTCGACGTGCTGCCCAGCACAGGCTGTACCGCGGAGGAGCTGCTTCGGACCGCGGCGACCTGCGGCTTCGGCTCCATGCATCCCGTGTCGCGGGCCATCGTCATCGCCGCGCGGGACCGCGGCCTGCCCTTCCCCCCCCCTTGCGAGGTCCACGAACACGCTGGCGTGGGGCTGGAGGTGCGCAGTGGGGACAGCAAGCTGCTGCTCGGTCGCGCATCGTGGATGAACGAACGAGGCCTGAGCCTACCCACCACCGACGAGCGTGGTGGCATCGTCACTTGGGTGGCGCGAGATCGAAACATCCTAGGCCTCATCTCGCTGGCGGATCGGCCAAAGCCCGAAGCCCGCGAGGTCCTCGACACGTTGCGTCAACAGGGGATCCGCCAGATCATCCTGGTCACAGGCGATCGCCTCGACGTGGCTCTTTCCGTCGCGAATGAGCTCGGCATCGAAGAGATCCATGCCGAGATGCTCCCCGAGCAGAAAGCGGAGATCGTGAAGCGGGAGCAATCCGAGGGACGATGCGTGATGGTGGTGGGTGACGGGATCAACGATGCGCTCGCGCTGCACTCCGCCGACGTGGGGGTCGCCATCGGAGCCGGCATCAACGAGGTGGCGCTGGGAAGCGCGGACATCGCGCTGATGGGCACCGACCTGTCCCGCCTACCCCAGCTGATGGTGTTGGCCAAGCGCACGCGGGACACCGTCAACCTCAACATTCTGGTGGGGGTGAGCTTCTCGATAGGAATGCTGAGCCTCGCAGCAGCGGGCATCATCTCTCCGGCGCTGGGGGCGCTGCTTCACAACGGTGGCGCCATCTTCGTGGTCATCAACAGCACCCGCCTGCTCTCTCTGCTGAAGGAGAGCACCGATGAACCCGATGTCGAATGATCGGCACAGGAATTCTGGGACTGGAGAATCCAACGATGAGAAACAAGATTCATCCCCTGTGGTGGCCTACGCTGTTGGTCGCCTCACCTCTGCTGGCGCCGCTGGCGATCTTTCTCGCCTGGCGCCTGAAGCGCGAGCACAGACGGGTGGACCGAGACAACCTTCAGAGGCTCGCCAGCGCGACCACCCTCGACCTCCCGGTGCTCCGTGAGCTCCAGCTGACCGTGCTCGTGGACTGGCGGCACCGCGAAGGCTTCCTGGGCGACGCCGCCGTCAGCTACCTCATCTCGTCCTGATGGACGTGGGGCACGGCCGCGACACCCCCGCATTGGCCCACAACCTCCGCCTACTGATCCCCGACCTGTCGCGGCTGACCGGCCTCAGCTCGACCGCACGGTCCACAGCTCCACGCAACCCGACAGGGCGCTGCCCACACGATTCGCCTCGGCCCCACAGGAAGCAGCGAGGGGTTCCATGCCACCAAGGGCCAGGAAGCTGACGAAGCCAGCGTGGTGCTCTGTGGGGGAGCCGCGCTCGATTAGTCGCAGCAGCCATGCCGTAGGGTTGGAAGGCAGCGGCGTGGCGTAGTCCAGCGCCAGCACCCGCGGCGCGACACGGAGTGCCTCGGTCAGCGCCTGCTGGCGCGCATCGACCGCCAGACCATGGAGCGCCATGGACAGCGTGGTGACATCGAAGCGCCCATCTTCGAACGGCAGGGAGGTCGCGTCCGCGACCGTGAAGCGCTCATCCGCACCCTCGCGCCCACAGGCGTAGTCAATCTTGGCTGGATCCAGATCCACACCCACAGCCTCCGCACAGCTGGGGGCCAGCGCGAGCACCAGCTCTCCCGTGCCGCAGGCGATGTCCAGCACCCGGCTTCCGGCCGGCACCTCGGCCATGATGATGCGCCGTGGCTGGGCGAGCCACGGGACGATCAGGCGCACATAGACCCTCGCCCTGTGCCGCAGCGCCATCCTCTCGATGAGGCCAGGCTTGGGTGCTTCGTTATCCACAGTACCGCCCACCCACATGGCGCGCGATCAGGAATGCCATCTCCAGGGACTGCTCGTAGTTGAGCCGGGGGTCCACGACGGACTCGTAGGCCCGGCCCAGGTCGGCCTCGGACATGCCGCGGGCGCCGCCCACCACCTCGGTCACGTCCTGGCCTGTCAGCTCGAAATGGACCCCACCGAGAACAGAACCGAGCTGGTCGTGGACACAGAAGGCCTGCTCGAGCTCGCCCAGGATGTCGTCGAAACGCCGCGTCTTGATGCCCTGGCTGGTGGCGTAGGTGTTGCCGTGCATGGGATCGCAGCACCAGGTCACGATCCACCCCGCGCTGAGCACCGCCTCTACCAGGGCGGGAAGGCGTTCAGCCACGCGTTCCTTACCCATGCGGTGGATGAGGGTGAGGCGTCCGGGCTCGTGCTCGGGGTCCAGCACACGACACAGCTCCACGAGCTCGGCGGGGTCCATGGTGGGGCCGATCTTCACGTCGATGGGGTTGCGAAGGCCGCGGAAGAACTCCACGTGCGCACCGCCAGCTGCCGGGTGCGCTCGCCGAACCAGGGGAAGCGGGAGCCCAATGACCAGCAGCGCGAGGTCGGTGATCAAGATCTGGGAGCGCACATCGCTGGCACGGAAAGCATCGAGGATCAGCACGAGTGTGTAGCGGCCCGTGCTGAGAGCCCCCTCACCCCGACGCATTCGCTGGCTCCTGCCCTGGCCCTGGCCTACCGACAGCTCGAAGGGCAGGACGACGGCCAACTCGTCCCCTCGCTGGGTGAACTCGAATGCCTGGGCCGGCTCCCACCCCTCCCAGCCTTCCACCGCGGCGCCACCCTCGATGATGACGTGGGCGCCTTCATCGAGCAGGGACACCGCGCGAACCGTAGGCGACGCTGCCACCTCCTCGAAGACCGCCTGGACGCGAAGTTGAGAGTCCGGGCCGTGCCGGGCGACGCCCCGAACCGTCGCCGCGAGCGTGCTGGCCATCATCGTGGCCCGCTCTCGCTGCGTCGCGTCGAGGCTCTCCACGGTGGCTCGGGTCGCACTACCAGCAGGGCGACGAAGCCCACTGCGAGCAGGATCAGGATCCAGGAGAGGACCGAAGGGCGAAGCTTCATGATCCATTCATTCCCGTTCGGCCCTCTCTCCTCACCGGCTCTACTCGCTCGCGGGGGCCTGGCGACCCTGCCAGCGGCCCTGCCCGTTACCGCGGCCGCGGCGCCCCCGGCGACCCTGGGTCCGGTCGTCACAGACACCATCTCCGTCCTCATCCACAAAGGCAGGCCCCTGACCCTGGCCGCGCCTGTAGCCATTGCCGTATCCGCGGCGCCCTTCGGTCCAGTAGTCGCAGACACCGTCGCCGTCCTCGTCCACGAAGTTCGGACCCCAGTCGCCAGGATCGGTGCTCTCTACCGTGGGTTCCTGGGGAGCCGGCTGAGACTCCTGAGCAAGCGCGACACCAGCCACGGTGGAGAGCGCGAGAGCGGCGATGAGACAGTGCATGGTGGTACGCATGACAACCTCCTGGGTGGTTCGAGGGACCGGAGAATCCCGCCGCCTCGTGTCATCTGCCCAGTACCTTCTCAAGTTCCATGCCAATGCGATTTCGACCCTACAGCGTGAGTCCCGGGTCCGTGGTGTGCATATCCTGCACACCCCAGCCCGAGATGAACCCGTGGCTGTGCAAGATGTGCACAGGGACCAGGAAACCAGTCTCGACCCCACCTCACCTTCCTGTGAACGTCGGCCCGCGAAGCGTTCAGTGACACAACCAGGGTCCGCTGGCTCTGTTGTGTGACAGGAGAACGCATCGCGTGAACAACGAACGGACTCCGGACCCGACCGCAGCCGCTCCCAATGAGCGAGCACAGGCCCACGCAGCCCCCGGCACCGCTGCGCAGGCCGCTGATAAGGTCACGCAGCCCGACTGCGCCCAGATCGCAGGCTCCATCGCCCGACAGCGGCCCCATCGTGAGCAACACACCCTCGACGCGGCCGAGCGGATTCGGCGGCGCCTCCGTTCCTCGACGCTCGATGCCCAGGTGACCGCCCGGCTCAAGTCGCCATGCAGCGCCAAGACCAAGATGCAGCAGAAGAGCCTGGAGCTGCACGGAGTCCACGACCTCTGCGGCGTGCGCGTGGTGGTGGACACAGTCAAAGACTGCTACGCGGCGCTCGCCATGGTCCACGACATCTATCCCCACCTGCCCGAGCTCTTCGACGACTACATCGAGCAGCCCAAGGACAATGGGTATCGCTCGCTGCACACCGTCGTCGTGCTGCCCTGCAGCCACACCCTCGAGGTGCAGATTCGCACCCACGAACAGCACCGCCATGCAGAAGCCGGAGAGGCCGCCCACTGGCGCTACAAGCTGGCTGCGCACCGCGGCTGATCCTCTGGTGCCAGCTCGATGAGGCATACCCCTTGCGAGGGGCTCCGCCACTGGCACAGTTGTTGCTACCAACAATCCCCACTTCCGACAGCAGATCAGGGATCCCATGAACCCCATCAAGTGGCGCCGAGTCGTCTCCCTCTCACTGATGCTCCTCGCGGGTGTGCTCACAACCACCGGCATCGTCCTGTACATCGCGCCCCAGGGGCGCATCGCCTACTGGAGCGACTGGCACTTCCTGGGCCTCGACAAGGAACAACTGGGCTCCATCCACACCACGGGTTCCTTCGCCTTCGTGCTGCTGGGCTGGCTGCACACCTGGTACAACTGGAAGGCCATCGTCGGCTATCTGAAGAACAAGTCAAAGCAGCTGCGGGTGATGACCCTCGACATGACGATCGCCACGGTGCTGGTGGCGGTCTTCGTTGTCGGCACGGCCCTATCGCTCCCTCCCTTCGCCCAGGTGATGGACGCGGGAGAGGCCGCGAAGACATGGTGGGAAGAGCGCGAAGGCAGCCCGCCCTATGGGCACGCCGAGCTGTCCAGCCTAGCCACGGTGGCGGGTAAGCTGGGACTCGAGCCACAGGCCGCCATCGAAGTGTTGACCGACGCCGGATGGTCCGTGGAGGGACACGAGCTGTCCCTGTTGGACATCGGCCATCACAACGGTCGCTCGCCTGCGGCACTCTACAAAGTTCTGACAGCAGCTGGTGGGGACGGGAGGTCGGAGGCGATCCTGGCGGTCGCGCACCAGCCCTCGGGCATGGGCAAGCGAACCCTGGCCGCCCACTGCGAGACCGAGGGGATCGCCATCGAGCGCGCCGTGGAGCTGTTGGCCGACAAGGACGTGGAAGCCAAGCCAGGCCAGACCCTCAAGGACCTGGCCCTCGAGCTGGCCATGACCCCCGCGGATCTCGGTGCGCTGCTCGCCGAGTAGCGGCCGCTACTCCGGCACGACGGCTGGTGCCGCCACCTGCAGCGTCGCCCGCGCCAGCGGCGTGCTCGAGCTCTGGGCGAACTCCTCGTAGATGTCGACCCAGCGCAGGGGCTCGGCGGCGTCGTAGCCGCCCAGGTTGTGTGCCCAGCGGTAGCCGATGGGCTGGTACAGCAAACCCACACTCACCGCCAAGGGTAGCTCGGCCTCTCCCAGGGCCACGCTGTACAGCACACGATCGCCGCCCGCCAGGAAGTCCGGGTCGTCCGCAGCGGCACCGTTCACAGCGATGTCGGCGTGGGCGGTGCTGGCGTCGAAACCAGCAGGCAGCAGGCGGTTGTCCTTGATGTACTGGGTAGCCGTGAGCAGCCCGGTGGTTACCGCCCCCGAGGGATCACCCAGCACCGGCTCCCAGATCTGAACCTGGTCGGCGCTGTCGATGCGCTGATAGTGGGGCTCGTAGGCGGCGGCGTCCGCGTCGTTGTCATTGCCCGCGATGCTGCCATCGGGCTGTGGAGCCCCGGACTCGAAGACCAGAGCGCCCGCAGCGTCCCGCACCGAAACGTGCAGCCACACCCGCCTGGAGGGGTAGGCCGAGGGCAGCTTGTGTCCCGCGAGGTTGGTGACGCTCACCCACAGCCCGAGGGCTCCATCCACCACCTCGGCATCCACGTCCATCGTAGCGGTCCGGGTGGCCAGGTTCTCGACGGCGGCGGCGGCGGTGGCTTCCTGCTCGAGGCTGCTGGCCTGCACGCCCAGCTCGGCGCGCTTGGCGTTGAGCACCCTGGGCATGAAGAAGTTGCCGCCGCGGAAGACGTGCTGTGAGAATGCAGGGTGGTCCTTGGGCAGCACCGAGCTGATGGCCGCTTCGCCCGCTACGGGCATGTGGCAGTCCTGGCAGCTCTGCTTGCCCGGATAGGCGCTGTGCTTCCACTCCAGGTATGGCGCCTGCTCGGCCAGCTCGCCGGTGACCTCGCCATCGGGGCCGTAGGAGTGGGTGTAGACCGTGTGGCAGCTGCCGCAGAAGTCGGCGCTCTGAACGTGGTCGCCTTGGTGGGGATCGAAGCCGCTCGATGAGCGCATCACCCGCTGGCGTCCAGCGTCTGTCTCGACAGGGCCGTACACCGTGCGCACCGCGGGATCGACCACGAAGTTGCCCGTGAACGAGCTCTCTTCACCCAAGCCTTCGTCGGTGATCTGGTGGCAGACCGCGCAGCTCACGCCGTCGGCCGCAAACTGGGCCTCGGGGCCCGCCACGGTCGCGCCGTCAGGGATGTTCACCAAGGCCTGGCCCTGCTCCCCCGCCAGCTTGGCGGCGTAGCGGGTCATAGGCATGTGGCAGGTGGAGCACTTGTCCTCGATGGCGCCCTGGTGCTGGGGGTGGTCCAGGGTCTCGCGCTTGACCGAGCCATGCCAGTAGGGATCCCGGGCGGCGTTGGCCATCATGGATGAACGCCAGTCCACCCCGATGCTGATGTCGCTGCCATCGGGCGCGGCCAGGCCGTTGTGGCAGGCCAGACAGCGGTCGTTCCGCTCGAAGATCTCGGCAGGGTCTCCGGCGAGGGCGAGCCCAGGTGCGGCCAAGAGGACGAAAACCGTGAGAAAACCAATGATACGCATGACTACCATCCCTCGAAGAAGCCGCCGTCGAACCAGTCCCATAGCAGGGTCAGACGACCCTCCACGCCGGACGGATCGAAGTCGGTCACTGGGATCTTTGCACCCGCCACAAGCATGATGTGCTGTCGCTGGTTGAGGGTGATGTGAAGCTGCGGGGCCACCGCCCAACTGGGGGTAGCGTCGTCCTCGAGTTCGTAGGTGCCGTGGACCCCCACCATGGGGGAGTAGACCCGGCCGTAGTCACCCACCGTGAAGCTGCGACCCAGGGCCGCTCGCCAGAGCAGCTCTTGGTTGTGGTCGGCCACCAGAGGGATCTCGGCGCCGGCTTGAGTGTGCAGGAAGAAGTTGGCCGGCAAGATCTGCCCCCAGGCCACGAAGGGCTCCGCTACGGTGTAGCCCTTGCCCAGGCCCCGCTCGGGGTTGCCCACGGGCAGGATGATCTCGCCCACGATGGAGACAATGGAGCCGGTGTCCAGGTTCTTCACCAGCACGCGTTTGGCGGCCAGGGCCACGTCGCCGATGCCTGTGACCGCGCCGTCGGTGCCCTCCATGGTCTTCCAGGGGATCTTGATCTCCCAGTTGTTCCGGGTGCCGAAGCGCTGCTCGTAGGTGAGGGCAGCCGAGGTGTCCAAGGAGCCATCAGTGGCCGAGTCCACGGTGAAGATCGCCTCGTCCTCGATGTAGGCCTTGGCCGTCCACATGGGCCTGGGCAGGTTGAACTCGCCCCGGGGGTAGCGCTCCGGTTCCTCGCACATGTCGTAGACGTGTGTGAGGGCGAGGCGGACCTCTTCTTCCGTCAGGGCGTCGCCGAAGGCCGGCATGATGGGGGAGAAGCCCCGCAGGGGGCCACCATGGGCGGCGACGCCACCCCAGTCGGCCTTGGGCTCCCGGGAGGTGAAGTCGCAGTCGGTAAAGTCCGGCAGGGGGACGTCGAAGCCGACGACGGGCTGGGGGTTGCCCCGTCCGTCAGCGCCATGACACGCCGCGCAGTTGGCCTCGAAGAGGGCCCGACCGCTTGGGGGCGCAGGGGCCGCGGCGACAGGTGACATGGCAGCGGCGGCGAGCGCTGCAGCGCATGCCAGGGCGGCCAGAGTGTTGAGCTTGCGCAGCCAGGCCATGGGTCCTCCCTCGGACGGTTGAGAGCGCAGCCTGCGGTACGGCGGCCACCCTGTATACCCCAGACCTCTACCAATAGGAAAAACTATATATTTAGCTTTCGCCCCTCCCCATGACGAGGACGGGCGATCGCGCCCCATGTCAAGGGCCCCGTAGAGCCGCCGCCGCGCTGGCAGCAGAACGTCACTCCTGGCGAAACGTTTCAGCCCGTTTCGTTCCATGTTGTTTCAGCGGAGCTCCCGAGGGGCCACCTTGATGACAAAGCGCCCACGATAACTCCTTCGTGAAAGATACAATCTGGGTATCGCACGATCCCCGCCGAGCGCTGGCACGATCCCTGCAAATGGGGAGGCAGGAGTGCCATCATGCGCCTCGCCATCCCCATCTCGTTCAGCTGCGTCGCCCCACGCTTCAGCGTGGCGGAGTCACTGCTGCTGGTGGACATCGCCGATGACCGGCGGCTGGACAGCGAGTGGCTGATCACCTCACCCGGCACCGCCACGGGGAGCCTCCGCGACATGGCCCGCAGGGGTACCACCCACCTGCTCTGCGGTGGCTTCAACCGGCGCTACCTCCCCACCGCCAGCGCACTGGGCATCGCGGTGATCTGGGGCCAGGCCGGCCCCGCCGAGGAGCTCGTCGAGCGCTTTGTGCTCGGTGACCTGCCCGAACCCATCAACCTTCCGGAGCTACGAATGAACCACAGAATCGCCATCACAGTCACCGACGAACGAGGCTTGGACGGCGTCACCGACCCCAGGTTCGGTCGCGCCGCTGGCCAGGGTGGCGGGACGGGGGCGGCGGCCCTGATGGCGAAGCACGGGGTCACGGATGTCATCTCTGGGCACTTCGGGCCCAAGGCGGCCAAGGCACTCGAGGGGCTCGAGATCGCCATGTGGCTCGTCGAGGGTGGCGCGGCGGTCTCGGCGGTGTTGCGCCGTCACGGCTCAGGTGAGCTGCCTCGCCAGCACTAGCGGACAGCCAACGCCGGGCCACTGCACCCCGTCGCCACGGTGAGAGGACGAGATACCATGCTACGCCATCACATCACCCGCTCCCCCACCGACCATGCCCCACCCCGATCCACGCTTCTACCATCTGATCTGCGACAACATCACGGATGGCGTGTTCACCGTGGACAGCGACTGGCGCATCCTGACCTTCAATACGGCAGCCGAGCGCATGACCGGGATGAGCCGAGACGAAGCCAAGGGCAAGCGCTGCAGCGACGTGTTTCGCACCGAGATCTGTGCCAAGAGCTGCGCCCTGCGTCGGACCCTGCAGACCGGCGAGCCCATCCAGGACGCGCGGGTGACCATCCTGAACCAGGACATGCAAGAGGTGCCCGTCTCGGTCTCCACCACGGCCCTGCGTGGGGACGACGGCGAGATCGTCGGGGGCATCGAGATCATGCGCGACCTCTCGGCCATCTGGAGCCTGCGGCGACGCCTCGAAGAACGCGAGGTCTTCCAGGGTATGGCGGGCAGCAGCCCCGTGATGTTGCGGATCTTCGAGATGCTCCCCAGCGTCGCCCGGTCGGATGTGCCGGTGCTGATCCAGGGGCCCAGCGGTACGGGCAAGGAGCTGGTGGCGCGGGCGGTTCATCGCCTCAGCAGGCGCTCCCGAGGGCCTTTTGTGCAGCTCAACTGCGGTGCGCTGCCCGACAACCTGCTCGAGTCGGAGCTGTTTGGCCATCGCAGGGGGGCCTTCACCGACGCCAGGCGGGACAGCCCGGGACGTTTCCAGACCGCCCACGGCGGCACCCTACTGCTGGACGAGATCGGCGACACCTCTCCGGCCTTCCAGGTCAAGCTGCTGCGGGCGCTGCAGGAAGGCGAGATCCATGCCCTCGGCGCCACGCACCCCACCAAGGTCGATGTCCGCATCATCTCGGCCACCAACAAGGACCTCGCTGCGCTGGTCCGCCAGGGCCTGTTCCGCGAGGATCTCTACTATCGGCTGCGGGTGATCGGGCTGGAGATCCCACCCCTCGTAGAGCGCCGCGAGGACATCGCGGTGCTCCTGCTACACCTGCTCGACCGGGTGAGCGGGCAGCAGGGCAAGGAGGGGCTGGTCCTGGCCTCGGCCACCATGGCGCTGCTGCTGCGCCACGACTACCCGGGCAACGTCAGAGAGCTGGAGAACATCCTGCAACGCGCTGTGGCCCTGTGCCAGGGCAGCACCATCGAGCCCGAACACCTGCCGCCAGAGCTCAACCAGCGAGTGGGGGCACCAAGCCCCGCGCCGTCGTCGACGAGTGCACGGGAAGAAGCCACGCTGCGGCCGGCCACCCGCCGCATCCTACGCAGCGCCGACGCCCACACGACGCCGACCGATCTGTCACCCGAAGGCCGCCAACTGCTCGAGGCGCTGCGTTCCCACGAATGGAACCGCGAACGAAGCGCGAAGGCGCTCGGCATCGGGCGCACCACACTATGGCGCCGCATGAAGGAGCACGGGCTGCTGGACTGATCGCACCGCTGAAGGCGCAGACCAAGCAAGCCCCACACGTTCACCTGCGCACGGGCCGCAGGCGCCATCCTTGCGCCTCCGTTGGCGCAGCACGGGAGCGATCATGAGTTCAGGAACCGAGCTCGCGCTGGGCCTCGGGGCCATCACCACGTTCGTCTCGCTGATCGGCGCGGGCATCTGGGCGGGCACCGCTATCCCGGACCAGGATGCCACCGCCCCCTGGAGCCAGCTCCCGACACAGCCAGCCCACGTGGACCACAGCAAGCTGCTCGAAGGCCCCTTCGAGACCGGCACACAGGTCACTCGCGCATGCCTGGAGTGCCACCCCAGCGATGCCCATGAGCTGATGGCCACGAGCCACTGGACCTGGCAAGGCCAGCGCGTCCAGCGGCCCGGCGACCCGGAGCCCATCATGGTGGGAAAGCACAACCTCATCAACAACTTCTGCATCGGCGTGCAGCCCAACCTGCCACGCTGCACCACCTGCCACGCCGGCTACGGCTGGCGCGACGACAGCTTCGACTTCGAGGCCGAGGCCCACGTGGACTGCCTGGTCTGCCACAGCGACCCCACCCTGTACTGGAAGGGCTTGGCGGGTGAGCCAGGCGAAGGCGTGGACCTCCTGGCTGCGGCGCGGGCGGTGGGCCCTCCCACCCGGGCGACCTGTGGTAGCTGCCACTTCCAGGGCGGCGGCGGCGACGCGGTCAAGCACGGGGACCTGGACGGGACCCTGGCCTGGCCCACGGCCAGGGTGGACGTGCACATGGGCCAGCACGACATGAGCTGCCAAGACTGCCACCGCACCGAGGACCACGTGATCCCCGGCTGCTCCCTGGGGGTCTGTATGGATCGCGAGGACCGCATCGAGTGCGGCGACTGCCACGGCGACGCGCCCCACGGATCCCAGCGCCTGAACAGCCACACCAGCTCTGTCGCGTGCCAGACCTGCCACATCCCCGTGATGGCTCCGGACGAGCCCACCAAGATCAGCTGGGACTGGTCCGAGGCCGGGCGGGATGACATCCCCCAAGACCCCCACAGATACCTCAAGAAGAAAGGGAGCTTCGAGTACGTCAGCGACGCCATCCCCGAGTACCGCTGGTACAACGATGACGCGCCGTCTGGGCGCTACATCACCGGCGACCCGGTCAAGCCGGACGAAGTCCTGCCGCTCAATCCACTCTGTGGAAGCGCCCGTGACCCGGGAGCCCGCATCTGGCCCGTGAAGGTCCACCGTGGCACGCAGCCCTACGACGCGGAGCACGGCTACCTGCTCATCCCCAAGACCTACGGCGAGGGTGGCTACTGGACCGAGTTCGACTGGGACGCGGCCTTCCGAATGGCAGAGGACAGCACCGGCTTGGCCTACAGCGGATCGTACGCTTGGGTGGACACGGAGATGGCGTGGCCCCTGCACCACCTGACCCGGCCGGGGGGTGAGGCGCTGCAATGCACCGACTGCCACGGTGAGCGGGGCAGGATGGACTGGCAGGGCCTGGGCTACGAAGGAGACCCCGCGTTCCGCGGCGGGCGCGCGCAGCTGGACCTGGTGGCACCCAGCGATGCCACGCGCCCCCTGCGCGCCACCATCGACCGGGACTCCCCCGTCAACCCCGGCTGCACGCCCTGGGTGGAGGAACGGCCATGAGCGCGCTCACGAGCGTGTTGTGGGCGAGCACGGTCCTTGCGGCAGGCTCCCCCATGCATCCCCCGGTCACCCTGCTCGACGTCCTGGAGCAACCCATCGCCGGCAGCCAGGCCCCCGTCTCCACCATGAGGACCTGCGGGGCCTGCCACGACACGGACTACATCGAGAACCACAGCTCCCACGTGGGCGTGGGCCTCGAGGACTGCGCGGTCAAGGGAACCCCCGGCGCCGCCGGCCTGCGGCATGTTGGCGGAGGGGCCGCGGCGGCCGAGGTGGAGCTGGACTGCTTCATCTGCCACCTCGAAGACGCCGACATGGACGCCCGACGCCAGGTCCTGCTGGAAGGACAAGGGGCGTGGGCCTCCACAGCCACCCTGGCAGCCACAGGGCTGGTGACGCCAGGGCCCGAGGGGGTCTGGACCTGGGAGATGGAGCTGCTCGGCGAGGACGGTACCCTGGACAGTGAGCAGCTCCCTCTGCAGCCAGCCAGCTCCGAATCCTGCGGCGCTTGCCACGGCTCGGTGTGGCTCCACGACGCACCGCTCGAGCTCGACCTCGAGGCTCCTTGCAGCAGCTCCACCGGACAGATCTTCTCGGACCAGCGGCTGTCGGCTTCGGCGCTGAACCTCGCAGGAAAGCAAGAGCTGAATCATCCCTGGGATGTCCATGCCGAGAGCCTCATGGGCTGCAGCTCCTGCCACCACGCCGCCAACAACCCCGCCTTCTTCTTCGAGGCGGACGCGAAGAAGCCCGCACACCTGCGCTTCGATGGGCGGCGGCTCGATCTTGGTGAGTACCTCGCGCGGCCCAACCACCAGCTGGCCAAGGGACATGCCACACAGACCATGTCGGACGACCGTCTCGACGGTTCCATGCGCCGCTGTGAGGACTGCCATGATCCCAAGACGAGCCACGGCTGGCTCCCCCACCGCAGCGCCCACCTAAAAGCGTTGGCTTGTGAGGCCTGTCACGTCCCCATGGTTCACGCACCGGCGCGCGCCAGCCTGGACTGGACACTCCCGACCCCCACTGGCGAGCCGCGGCAGACCTGGCGTGGCGTGCAGGGTGATTCCCAGGACCCTGCCTCGCTCATCGAGGGCTTCCAGCCACTGTTGCTCACCCGGAAGATCCCCAACGGATCGGCTCGTCTGTTCCCATACAATGTCACGGCCGTCTGGACCTGGCGGGACCGCGTGTCGGGAGAGCTCGTCAACCTGGAGGCGCTGCTGGCGGTGACGGCACCCGGCGGCCGCTGGGCGGAGGGACTCCTGGCCGTGCTGGACCACAACGAGGATGGGCGGCTCAGCGACGATGAGCGGGTGCTGGCCGATGAACGGGCGGTGGACTGGATGATGCAGGGCCTGCGGACACAGGGTGTCGAGCAGCCCTGGATACACGCTGAGCTGCGCCCCTACGGCCTCCACCACGGGGTGATGAGCGGCGACATGGCCACGCGGGATTGCGCGCTGTGTCACGATCCGGACCACTCCCAGCTCGAGCGCGACCTCATGCTGGCCGAGCACAGCCCCGCGGCGGCGCTGCCCGTGCTGCCGCCGGGCGCCAACGTCGCACTCGATGGGGAGCTCCGGTGGGGAGACGATGGCGCGCTGCACTACCTGGTCGAGGGCGCCGCCCACGGCTTCTATGTGCCGGGCAGCACCCCTGCTCCATGGTCGAAGTGGCTGGGCCTGCTCGTCGTCATCGGGGCCTTGGTGGGGACCGGAGGCCACGGGCTGTTGCGCGTGATCAGCGCCCGGAGGCGAAGCGAGCGCAGGCGCGGGACATCATCAATCGAACCAGGGAGTGCGCCATGAGTCCTCGGAAGAGCTTGTACCTCTACACGCCCTACGAGCGCATCTGGCACTGGGGGCAGGCCCTGGGCATCCTGGTCCTGCTCCTGACCGGCCTCGAGATCGCCGTCCCCGGCACGATCCCGCTCATGGGCTTCCACCGCGCGGTCTGGGTGCACAACGGCCTGGCCATCGTGCTGATCGCCAACGCCTTCCTGGGCCTGTTCTACTACGTCACCACCGGCACCGTTCGGCAGCTACTGCCCGAGCCTCGCGACTTCATCACGCTGTCCATTCGGCAGGCCCGCTACTACCTGTGGGGCATCTTCCGGGGAGAGCCCCACCCCCTGGAGAAGAGCGCCGAGGCGCGGCTCAACCCCCTGCAGCGCGCCACCTATCTGGGCATCATGAACGTGCTGCTACCGCTGCAGGTGATCTCGGGTCTGGCCATGTGGTGCACCCTGTGCAGACCACAGCTGGTGGCGCACTTTGGGGGGCTGACCGTCATCGCCCAGGCCCACGCGCTGATCGCCTGGCTCTTCGCCGCCTTCATCATTGTCCACGTCTACCTGACCACCACCGGGCACACACCCCTTAGCAGCATCAAGGCGATGATCCTGGGCTGGGAAGACCTGGGCCCGTCGCACCCGGGAGATGCCGAATGAGCACCCAGGATCCTCGGCCTTATTGGAACCCATACCTCGCAGGTGCGCTGCTGGGGGTGGTCCTGTTCCTGTCCTTCTTTCTCACCGGCAGCGGCCTGGGCGGCTCCGGCGGCCTCATGCGCCTGGTGGCATGGGCGCTGGACACGCTGGCCCCCCACCAAGTGGAGACCAACGCCTACTGGGCAGGCATCGCCGGGGGGCCGTCCAGCGTGCTGAACCACCGCCTGGTCTGGGGTGCCCTGGGCGTGCTGGCGGGCGGCTTGACCTCGGGCCTGCTGGGCAGGCGCGTGCGCATCGAGACACTCAAGGGCCCCTCCATCTCGGTGAGCCTACGCCTGGTCGCGGCCTTCGCGGGTGGCGGCATGGTGGGCTACGCGGCGCGCCTGGCCCGGGGCTGCACCTCGGGGCAGGCCCTGTCGGGCGGCGCGGTGCTCAGCGCCGGCAGCTGGGCCTTCATGTTCTCGGTGTTCGGCGGCGGCTACCTGCTGGCCTGGTTCGTGCGACGGCTGTGGAGGTAGCCCATGGCTCCCTACGATCTCGTCGTTTCCCTCGGCGCCTGGGGACCCGGGTTGGTGGCCCTGCTCATGGGCGTCGGCTTCGGCTTCGCCCTCGAACGCGGCGGGCTGGGCAACGCCACCAAGCTGGCAGCCCAGTTCTACTTCACCGATCTACGGGTGCTCAAGACCATGTTCAGCGCCATCGTCACCGCGATGGTCCTGCTGCTCATCGCCACGGGGCTGGGCTGGCTGGATGATACAGCCCTGTGGATCAACCCCACTCACCTGTGGCCCGGCATCCTGGGCGGCCTGCTGCTGGGCGCCGGCTTCATCGTCGGCGGCTACTGCCCGGGTACATCCCTGGTGGCCCTGGCCACAGGCAAGATCGACGGGCTGGTCTTCTTGCTCGGGGTGCTGGCAGGCACGGCGCTGTTCGGCGCCACGGTTCCCCTATACTGGTCGTCCTGGCACCACTGGGGCGATCTGGGCAGCCTCACCCTCTTCGACTGGATGGGTATCCCCAAGCACTGGCTGGTGCTGGCCATCGTCACGATGGCTCTGTCCTGGTTCCTCGCCGCACAATGGGCCGAGCGCTGGCGCGGCGAGCTCCCCTCACCCAGCCTGCTGGAGCGGCGCTGGATGTGGGTGGGAGCCTTCGTGCTGATGGGCCTGGCGGTGCTGGGCGTGTTCATCGGCCAGCCCGATCTGGAGCGCCGCCTGGAGCTTCATGCCCCAAGACTCGACGCGCAGATCACAGCCCGTGACTTCCACCTGGCTCCCGATGAAATCCTGGATCTGATGCATGACCACCGCGTCGCCCTGAACCTTGTGGATGTGCGTGGTGACGCCGACTTCAACCGCTTCCACCTCCTGGGCGCGGAGCGCCTACCCGAAGATACCGAACTCCCCGCCTGGGCTGCTTCCTCGCCCGACAACACCCTGATCGTGCTCACCGGCAACGACGAGGCAGCGGCCGAGCTGGCCTGGCGCCAGCTCACCGTCAGCGGCGCCCCCAACGTCTACCTGCTGGAGGGAGGCCTCAACGCCTGGCTCGAACGTTTCGGCGACGCGGCCTGTGACACACCCAGCGAGGGTCGCGAGTCGCTGCGCTACCCCATCGAGACGGCCCTGGGGTCACGCCACCCCCTCGCCAGCCCCAGCCTCCACGACATCGAGCTCCGACCCTATACCCCCAAGGTCAAGATGAGCGTCTCGAGCGGGGGCGGAGGCGGGTGTGGATGACGGTCAGGTCATAGTGCAGGTTCCAGAGAGCGATCAAGCGCCGGGCCCCGCTGGTTCATCGGTCTCTCTTTGGAGCTGCCCGACGGCACGCTGGACCAACGGCAGAAACTCGTCGAGGGGAACACGGTGGACGGTCGCCGCCCGCTTCACGGTGAGAAATCGCCCCAGGACCTTGCGCAGCGCCAGGCCACCGGCCCGTTTCACGCCGAATGCCTCCATGACCTCAGCGATGTCGCCATATTCTTCGAGAATATCCGAGACCAGCGTGTCCGCAGTGACCACCAGCGGGCCCGCCGCATCTTCGCCCTCTCGCTGCCTGCGGAGACGGGTCAGGATCCAGTGTCCTGTGGTCCCGACTACAGCGAGCACCGTGATGCGCACGGTGAGCGCCACCGCTGTGTGAAGCTCGTAGGCACCGCCCAGCAACGCGTGGGCGCCGAAGGCCAGGGCGAGCATCAGCGTGGTGGCGGCGAGGATCTGCGCGAGCCTGCCACCCCAGCTGTGGCTCAGCAACAGCCCCACCGCAGCCGTGATGTAGAGGGGACCGAGCAACACATTGGTCCAGACCACAAAGGGCACGTAGTCCCCGTGGGCGAGGACGGCGGCCTCGTCTCCCGTGACCACCTTGCCGCCGGTGACCAGGGTCATGACCCCCAGGACCAGCAGCCCTGAAGAGAGTGTGAACAGCGCGATCTTATTTCCAGTCATGGCGATCTCCTTTTGTTAGTAAGTATTTACTTGTCTACTCGCACATCGCCCGTTCGTCAAGACCTAGGCCATGTTCCGCCTTGACGCCCCCTGGTGCCACGGCTACCTTGTGCCCGTTGCAAGTATTTACTTACTTCTACTCGCCGAGGTTCTCCATGCGCTTCATCTCCCGCATCCTGCTCGCCTCCACCGTCGCACTCGCCGCGTGCGGGGACGATGACACCAAGCTCGAGCCTGCCCCACAGGCCGTGCGCGTCGCCCAGGCTCGGCAGGCGGATGTGGTGCAGGGCCGCAGCTACCTGGCCGAGGTGGTCCCCGAGAGCGCGGTCCGCGTGTTGGCCAGGGTCCAGGCGACAGTGTCCGCGCTGCCGGTGGACGAAGGCGAAACCGCATCGGAGGGCGATGTGTTGGCACGGCTCGCAGCACCCGACGTCATGGCGCGCCTCAGCCGTGTGCGGGCGGAGCGTGAGCGGGCGGAGAAGGAACGGGACTTTGCGTGCGGGCGCACTGAAACAGATCGCCTGCTGTTGCAGGCCGGCGACATCGCCCCGGACCAGCTCGATGCCAGCGAGAAGAACTGCACCGCTGGGCAGCTGGCGGCCAGCGCCGCCCGCTCCGCCGAGGAAGAGGTCAGCGCCATCACCGCTCGATCGGTGGAGCGAGCCCCCTTCGAGGGTCGGGTGTTGGAGCAGCTGACCGAGCTGGGACAAGCCGTCATGCCGGGTGTACCCTTGGTGATCTTCGGATCATCCGAGCGCGAGCTGCTGCTGCGGGTCCCTTCCTCCGACCTCGCCGCCGGGCTCGGTGAGGGCACGGCCGCGGTGTTCGACGGGGGGCGTGGCACGGTGAGCAGTGTCGGGGGCTGGGCCAAGGGGCCCGGACAGCTAATAGAGCTGCGCATCACCGTGGATGATCAGGACGGCCTGCCCGTTGTCGGCGCCACCACCAGCGTCAAGCTGGTGCTCGACGAGCGCGCTGACGCCAGCACGATCCCCGTCGAGGCCTTGGGCCACGACGAACAAGGCGACTTCCTGCTGCTGGTCCAAGGTGATCGGCTGAACCGCCTCGATGTCACTCGAGGCCCCCACGAGGACGGCTGGGTGGCGGTGGAGCCTCCCCTCCTGCCAGCGAGCCTGGTGGTGGTGGGTCAGCTCGGCACGCTCGACATGGATCGCCCGGTGCTGGCGGTGGAGCTGGGCTCATGAGCTTCACCCGCGCCATCGTCCGAAACCAACACGCCGTGTGGGCCGCTGTGATCGCGGCCTTCATCTTCGGCGTGGTGGGCTACCTGCAGCTCCCGGTCCGCCTGTTCCCAGACACGGCGCCGCCACTGGTGAACGTGGTCACACCTTGGCCCGGGGCCGCAGCCTCCGACGTGGAGCGGGATCTCAGCCGCGTCCTCGAGGAAGAGTTCGCCTCTCTGGAGGGCGTGACCATCCTGGCATCTACCTCCCAGGACAACCTCTCCATGATCAGCGTGGAGTTCCAGTACGACACCAGCTCCGAGCTGGCCGCGGTGGACGTGCAGAACGCCATCGCGCGCATTGGGCAAGATCTACCCGCGGGTGCCGAGCAGCCCCGGGTGATGACCTTCAGCACCTCGAACCGCCCCGTCTACACGGTGGGGATCGCTGCCGCCGACATGGTCGAGGCACGCAGGCTGGCGGAAGACGTCTACGGTCCGCTGCTGCAGCGGATCGACGGCGTGGCGGCGGTGGACGTGTTCGGTGGCAGCGTGCCCGGAGTTCTGGTGGACGTGGACCCCTTGGCCGCCGAGGCCCACCGCCTCCCGCTGCAAGCGGTGGCCCAGACCATCTCCACCACCAACGTCTCCGTACCGGCCGGGCGACTTCGTGGCGCAAACCTCGAGACCATGCTGCGGGTGGATCAGCGAGTCTCTCGTGTGGAGGATCTGCAGGAGCTGAGCCTCGCCGTGCCCGGTGGTTCCCTGGTGCACCTGGACGATCTCGCCACCGTGACCCGCACCGGGCTGGACGACGACTCTACCTTCAGCATCGACGGCCAGCGGGCCATCGCCCTGCAGGTCTTCGCCAGCGAGGACGCCAACACCGTCGAAGTGGTGGGTGACGTCCAGGTCGAGGTGGCGACGCTGCGCCTGGCCAACCCAGACGTCAGCTTCATCCCCGGTGAAGAGAGCGCCAGCTTCACCGAGCAGTCGGTGTCGAACCTGCTCGGCAACGTCGGCCAGGCCCTGGTGCTCGCCTCCGTCATCCTCTTTCTGTTCCTGGGCCGCGTGCGCAGCTCCATGGTCACCATCCTCTCTATGCCCCTGTCCTACGGCATCACCTTCGGAGTGATGAACGCCCTGGGTATGGAGCTGAACATGGTCACCCTGTCGGCCGTGATCCTCGCAGTGGGCATGGTGGTGGACGCCACGGTGGTGGTGCTCGAGAACATCATCCGGCTGCGGGAGGAGGAACAGCTCCCTCCCCTCGAGGCCGCCATCCAGGGCACCGACGAGGTGATCCTGCCGGTGCTGGCTGGCGCTGCCACCACCATGATCGTGCTGCTGCCGCTGCTGGGCCTGCAAGGCTTCGTAGGGAAGACCTTCGGCCCACTGGCTGCCACCCTGCTCATCGCGTTCTCGTCGTCGGTGCTCGTGGCCCTCATCGCCGTCCCCGTGCTGAGCCAGTACACCCGCGACGGAGGACGCCTCGACCGCATCGCTGGCCGCATCGCATCCCCCTTCCAGCGCGTCATCGAGGGTCTCCGCGGGGGCTACATGGGCCTGCTGGACTTCGGCCTGCGCCGCCCCGGGTTCATCGTCTTCGCCGCCGTTTTCTCCTTCCTCCTGGGGCTGGTCGGGCTGCGCAAGTCCGGCATGGAGATGCTCCCCCAGATGGACAGTGGCGCATTCTCGGTCTCCCTGGAGACCCCCTCGGGCAGCTCCCTCGCCCAGACCGCAGCCCTGGTCGCCGAGGTGGAGCAGCTCATCCTCGAGCAGCCCGAAGTCACCCTGGTCCAGTCCCAGGCTGGCTACGAGCCGGGCATGCTCTACACCGGCGGCACCGGGGTCATGGGCCCCACCCAGGGCTTCTTGAGTGTCACGCTGACCCCACGCACCGATCGCGACAGCACCATCTGGGAGATCGAGGACGAGATCCGTGCGGGCATGGTGCGCATCCCCGGCATCGCCAACTCCGTGGTCAAAGAGGTGGGAAACACCGCCAAAGCTACCACCGCGGCCCCCGTCGTGGCCAGGTTGTCCGGCCCCGACACCCTGGTGCTCGACCAGCTCGGTGACGAGGTCCGGGAGCGCCTGGCCGCAGTCGATGGCATCGTGGCACCCACCCGCGCCTGGAGCCGAGACATGGAGCGTGTCACGCTGCGCGTGGACGAGCAGCGGGCCATGGCCCTTGGTCAGGGCGTGCTGAGCGTGGCGCAGACCTTGGCCATGGGTGCCGAGGGCATCCCAGCGGGCAGCTTCGATCCTGGCATCGGATCACCCGAGCCCATCTTGGTGCGCTACCAACGCAGCGCGGCCCCCGAGCTGGACGAGCTGCTGTCCTGGCCCCTCTTTGTGGCCGCCAGCGGCCAGGTGTTGCCCTTGCGAAGCATCGCCCACGCGGAGCGCAGCACCGAGCAGGGGCTGTACACCAGCCGCAACCTCAGCCCCACCCTCGACGTGCTGGCCGGTGTGGCCGGTCGCCCCCTCAGCTTCGTGGTGGCCGACGCCGAGGCCGCCATCGCCGAACAGGTCATCCCCGAGGGCTACAGCCTGATCATCGCGGGTGAGAACAGCGACCTACAGGACGCCCGAGGCCAGATCCTGGGTGCCCTGGGGGTCAGCGTCATCGCCGTCTATCTGTTGCTCGCCGCCCAGTTCCGTTCATTCGTCCACCCCCTCACCGTAATGATGGCCGTACCCCTGAGCCTGGCGGGGGTCTCCGCCGCGCTGTTCCTCACGGGCAAGCCGGTCTCCATGCCCGTGATGGTGGGCCTGGTGCTGTTGGTGGGCACTGTGGTGAACAACTCCATCATCCTCGTAGACATCATCCGCCAGCGTCGCGAGGCAGGCGTCGAGCGCCTCGACGCCATCCGCGAGGGCGTCTCCACCCGCTTCCGCCCTATTCTGATGACCTCCCTGTCCACCATGGTGGGCATGGTCCCGCTGGCCATGGAGTGGGCCCTGGGTGCGGAGCGTTTCTCCCCTCTGGCCATCGCGGTCATCGGAGGCCTGCTGGCTTCCACCCTGCTGACCCTGGTGGTGATCCCGGTCCTATACGAGCTGTCGGAGAGGCTCCTGCAGCGCCGCCCAGCGATCCACGCTGCCCAGGTCGCCCCTGCGCTGATCCTGATGGCCGGGCTGCTCACCGTGCCCACCAGCCAGGCCGCCGACCTGACCCTCGAGGAAGCCTGGGGGCTCGTCTCCACCAACCACCCGGCCATGGAGGCCGCAGAGGCACGCCTGAACTCCGCACGAGCCTCGTCCGCGGCAGCCACCGGCCGCTTGCTCCCCCAGGCCGAGCTGACCACCCGCTACTCGCGCCTCAGCTACGTCGAGCCAGCCCTGCTGCAGATCCCCATCGAGCTTCCCACCGGCGAGAGCGTCGATCCCATCCAGTTCGGTGAGTCCGTCCAGAACCAGTACTCCTTCCGAGCCGCGGCTCAGCAACCCCTGTTCGCTGGCGGAGCCTTGCTCCAGGGCAAGAAGGCCGCAGAGGCCGGCGCGGATCGCGTGCAGGCGGAGCAGGAGATCACAGCCACCGCACTGTGGTCGGCCCTCGTGGAGTCCTGGTACGGACTGTCGGTGGCCCAGAGCCTGGAGCGTATCCAGAGCGAACTACTCGAGGCCGCCAGTGCGCAGGAGCAGCGCCTCCAGAGGCTGGTGGAGCAGGAGCGAGCCACCGAGCTGCAGCTGGCTGCGGTCGCCCTGAAGCGGGCGGAGGCCCAGCAGGGACTCGCCAGCGCCAGGGCTACCTCGCTGTTGGCCGAGCACAGGCTGGCATCCCTAACGGGGAGCGCGCGGCCATTCGTAGTCGCCGACCCCATCGCCGCGACCCAAGCGCCGATGCGGACGACCAGCAGCGACCCGACCCGTCGCCCCGAGGTCGCCGCCACCGCTGCGGCGGTCCGCGCGGCCGAAGCCCTGGCGCGGGCCAAGACGGGGGCACTCGCCCCCAGCCTGGCCCTCGCCGCAGGCTACCAATACGAAAACCCGAACACCCGCTACTTTCCCATCGAGGAAGCCTGGAACCACTCCTGGGACGCCTCGCTGGTGCTGCGCTGGAACCTCGACGCTGGGCTGAGTCTCAACGAGGCCAAGGCGGCCAGGGCCGACGCCGCGGCGGCCAGGGCCGGGCTGCGCGCGCTGCGTGATGAGACCGAGCTGCAGCAGACCCAGGCCGAGCTGGAGCTCGCCCTGGGGGCCGAACAGGTCGAACTCGCCGCGGAGCGCGTACGCCTGGCAGAGCGGGCCGCCACCGCGGCCGAGACCGCAGTGGAGGCTGGAAGGCTGACAGCCACGGAGTACCTCGAGCGGAGAGCGGATCTCGCCAGGGCGCAGGCTGCACAGCAGCAGATCGCCATGGGCCTCATCCTGGCCCACGAGCGCCTGCGAGGCCTCTCCGGGGAATACGGGCCAGGATAGGAGAACACACCCGGGAGATTCGCCATGAAGCGAGAGAAGACCGAAGTCCGCCAGCGCCAGATCGCCGATGCCGCCCTGAAGGTCATCGCCCAGCAGGGCCTGCGCCGCTTCACCGCCGCCGCCATCGCCCGCGAAGTAGGCATCTCCGACGGCGCCCTGTTCAGGCACTTCCCCGACAAAGCGGCCATTGTCACGGCGGCCCTTGACCGGGCCGAGGCCGTCATGTTCGAGAACTTCCCCCCCCAGCACGCCGACCCGCTGGAGCGGCTCGGCATGTTCTTCCACCAGCGGCTCGAGATGGTGCATTCGAACCCAGCCATCGTCAGGCTGGTCATGTCCGATCAGCTCGCGCTGGCCTCCGGAGGCCTGGGGGCGGAGCGGGTGAAGGAATGGAAGGCGCGCTCCGCGGAGTTCATCCGCGGCTGCCTGGTGGAAGCGCAAGCCGAGGGGAGGCTCCGCGAGGGGGCCTCCGTCGATGCCCTGTGCCTCGTGGTGCTGGGCAGCATCCTGTCAATAGGGGTCGCCGGCAGCCTCGGCCTGAGTGACACCAAGACAGGTGCGGACAAGGTGTGGACCACCCTGAGCACCCTCATCCGGCGTGAGTCATGAAGAGCCGACGTCTCCTCACGGTCCTCACCGCTGCGCGGCCTTGGCCCTCCAAGGGGCTGGCGCATGGCGCCGTAGGTGGGTGCTTGCGTGCAGTGAACTGCAATCGCAGGCTCACGAAAGGGTCATAGGTGCACGGCTCCGGTTGCCCCTGGTCCTTGCCGGTGCGTTCGTGGACTCATTCTCGGAACTCGGAAGCGCTGGACACGGCCGCCAGGACGAAAAGCAAGATCCCGCCGAAGTCCATACAGACCGTGTACAGACGTGGTACCGAGTCGAGAACTGGCCCGTCTACGACGCCTAGCCCCGTAAGCGGGGCGACATCACGATCTGGTTCGACGAAGAGGCCAAGGCCGCGTGGAACGCGCCACCGAGCGAGCTTCCAGGGGGCCAGCGCAAGTACACAATCCGGTGTGGAGCACCTGGCGTTCATCACGGCGTTGACGCTGCGACCGTGTACCACCCTCCCGCTGCGGCAGACCGAGGGCTTCGTGGCCTCGCTCATCCGCCTGATCGGCCTGGTTCTGAGGACGACGACCCGGTCCGGATGGACCACATCACCCTCTCTCGTCGGGGCCAGTCGGTCGCGGTTCTGCAGTTCGCAACCACGCGTTACGGTCCGATCCTTCTCGTGATCGACTCGACAGGTCTGAAGATGGTGGGCGACGGCGAGTGGCATATCGCAAAGCACAAGACCACGAACAAGCGGCGGACCTGGCGCAAACTGCATCTCGGTGTTGATGGCAACGGGTTCATCGTAGCGTCGCATCTCACGGAGAGCGGCAGCTCCGACTCGACGATCGGCGTGCAGATGGTCGAAGGGCTCGACGTCTCCGTCGATCGCTCAACGGCGGATGGGGACTACAACGCGAGGGCGATGTACAAGGCCCAGGCTGCGGTCGGTGTCCCAGGCCTGAGAATCGTGATCCCGCCGCCGACAACGGCGGTCCCGGATCCGCGAGCGACGGGTTCCTGGCGCCAGCGGAACGAAGTGCTCGAGGCGATCGCATTGGTGGGGCGGTATCGATAGCGAAAGGAGTCCGGCGCTCACCAGCAAACGCGGGGTCCGTGCAGAGCAGCCATCACGGTCAACGTACTCAACAGGATGACCAGTCTTGGGTCCCCGAACCGGTCGCGGTCGTCGCGTAACAGCGTGCCAACAAGGAGGAGATCTACGCTCATGCCGAGCGGTGCAACAAGGCCAAGCGGCAGCGCTTCTCGGTGCTGCGGGTCGAGGAAGCCAGGGCCACCGGAGCCACGGTGTTCGTTACCGCCTGCCCCTTCTGCACCATGATGCGCGAGGACGTGCTGCGAGCACAGGACATCGAAGAGGACGAACTGCGGGTGATGGACGTGGCCGAGCTCGTGGCGGAAGGCCTGGGGCACTGACAGGTCGACAGACCGGCCGTCACCCTCCGCGGAGATCCTCGAGCTCGTATCGCTTGATGTAGTGGCTCAAGGCCCGCGGGCTGATGCCCAAGGTCGCGGCCGCGTGTTTCTTCTTCCAGCCGGCTCCCTGAAGAGCCTCGAGGATGTGCCCGGACTTGAAGACCTCGATTGCCTCGTTGAGTTCTCCCTGCGCCAGCTGCGGGAGAGACGCGTCAACCGGTGTCAACGCGGTCGCGGCAGAACCTGTGGGGCGCGGCAAGGAGACATCCCGAATACAGTCGTCCATTGACAGCACAGCGGCACGCTCCAGAAGGTTTCGCAGCTCGCGGACATTGCCAGGCCAGTGGTAATCCGCGAGGCTCGCCAACACAGTCGGGCACAGCTCGAGCGCCGGTCGCCCCAACCGCTGGGCCAGGCGCTGGACGAGCTCCACTGCCAGCCCCGGCAGATCCCCAGGGCGTTCCCTCAGGGGCGGTATCACGACGGGGAAGACCGCAAGCCTGTAGAAGAGATCCGCGCGGAATGCGCCCTGCTCCACCAGCTGCTCGAGGTCCCGGTTGGTGGCCGCGAGGATGCGCACATCCACCTCGATCTCTTCACCGCTCCCGACCCGGCAGAAGCGGTGGGTCTCGAGCACTCCCAACAGCTTCCCCTGTTGCGTCGGGGGAAGATCGCCGATCTCGTCCAGGAACAGCGTGCCGCCGTCCGCGAGCTCGAACTTACCTGCCCGGGATCTGTCGGCGCCGGTGAACGCACCTCGAACATGGCCGAAGAGCTCGCTCTCTAGCAGATCCTTGGGAATAGCTGGACAGTTGACCCGGATGAGCGGACGTTCGGCCCGCGCGGAGAGGGCATGAATGGTCTCGGCAGCGAGCTCCTTACCGACACCACTCTCACCCTGCACCATCACGGTGGTGGATGTGGGCGCCACACGCTGTACAAGCTGCATTACCCCTCGCATGGCGTCGGAGTCCGCCACCATGGTGCGGCCAGGACCGCCGGCCGCTTCGTTGCGCAGGTAGAGGTTCTCCCGTTGCATGCGCTGGGCGTGGAGGGCTCGCTCGCCAATAAGACGTAGCCCCTCCAGCTCGAAGGGCTTGAGCAGGTAGTCGAACGCGCCCAGTCGCATGGCCTCCACAGCGCCGCTGACAGTGCCGTAGGCGCTGATGACCACCACCTGCAGGTCGGGCTGGAGCGCCCGGGCAGCCTGCAGCAGCTCGATGCCCGAGCGGCGGGGAAGGCGTACGTCGGTGATGAGCAGATCGAAGTCGGCCTGCTCGAGCCGGCGCTCGGCGTCCTCGGCCCGGGTGGCGGTGGCGACCCGGTGGCCGTGGTCGGTGAAGAGCCGCTCCAAGAGCCGGAGCAGCTTGACCTCGTCGTCAACAATGAGCAATCTGGCCATGGTTCATCCCAGTCTTGCGGGTAGGATCAGGCGGGCCACCGTACCGCCCGCGGGCCGGCGGTGGACGCTTAGGCTGCCGCGATGCTGCTCAACGATACGTCGGCTCAAGGGGAGACCCATGCCGACCCCGGCCTCCTTCCGGCTGAAGAAGGGCTCGAACACGCGGTCAACATCCTCGGCGGCGATGCCCCCGCCGGTGTCTTCGATCTCCAGCAGCAGGCTCCCGTCTTCGGCCTGTCGGGCTCGGACGGTCACCGCGCCACCCTGCGGGATGAGGGCCTCGGTGGCGTTGGAGAGCAGGTTGACCAGCACCCGGTGGAGCAGAGTCTCATCCCCCCAGCAGCGCATGTCGGGGGCGATGTCCAGCTGGGGCTCGGTCCAGCGGCTGACCCGCCCCAGCTCCAGGCACGCGTCCCGCACCAAGTCTCGAACGAGCAGCGGCTCAGGGCGGAGCTCCATGGGTCGGGCGTAGTCCAGCAGCTCGCGGACCAGCAGTTCGAGGCGCGTGACCTCACCGATCACATCGTCCAGGGCTTGCCGCTCGTCAGGTCGCTGCTTCCGCACCAGCTCAGCGGTGCCGCGGATGATTTGAAGGGGGTTGCGGATCTCGTGTGCCAGCCCCGCGGTGAGCTCACCAAGGACAGACAGTCGCTCCTTGCGCAACAGCTCGTCCTGGACGGACTCGAGCTCACCGCGCGTTGCCGCCACCTGAGCGGCCAGATCCTCGTTGAAGCGCTCGACGCGATCCACGAGTTGCTGCTTTTCGGCAAGGGTGGTGCGCAGATCGACGGTGGTGTGCTCGATGCGGCGCATCATCGTGATCAGGGCACGGCCGAGGGTCTCCAGTTCATCGCCAGCGACCTCTTCGGTCTCGTCTCGCAGCCACTCGGTCTGGCCGATCCGATCAGCCATGCGCCCCAACCGCCGGATGATCAGCCGCTGGGTGATCCAGTTGACCATGCCAGTGACCAGCACCAACAGCAGCAGCAGGAAGAGCGTGTCCACCACGATTGCACGGCGAATCTCCGCCTCGAGTCGCTTCTGCGGCTCGGCGATGTGGACGACCTGCGCCACTTCCTGGTTGGGGGCGGGCACGGGCAGGGTGAGATCGAGCACGGGCACGCCATCATGCTCGCTCAGAGCCCAGGAGCTGCGCTCGGTCCCATCGAGGACGACCTGGATCTGCGGCTCGTACCAGGATGTCCCCAAGCGCTCGGGCTGGGTGGAAGCCAGCACCAAGCCTGAGGTGTCCAGCACCATGATCTCCAGCTGTGGGTGCACCCTCCCGAAGCGCCCGAGGAGCTCGACGGTCTCTGGCAGGCTCGCGTCGTCGTCGCTGGCGATGTCCTGCGCCAGCAGATCGGCCATGCTCTCGAGCACCTCGAGGCGATTCTCGAGGATGCTTCTTCGCTCGACGATGGTATCGGCCACCAGATACACCACCATGGGAACCACGATGACCAGGTTCACCAAGGGGGCATACTTGTAGCGCAACGAAGCGCTCTGCAGGCGGGAGCGGAGCTTCACGATGCCTCCTGCAAAACGACCATCGACCTAGCCGGCGCTCCGTTCGCTGATCCATGCCTCGAACGCGGCCAGGGCTTCGCTGTTGTCACCACCGTCCGGGTTGTAGCCGAAGTCGTGCCCGATGTGCTCCAGGAGGAACCCATGGGCAGCTGACGTGCAGAACGGCGGTGTCTCTGGATCGGCGAGGAAGGTGTACAGCAAGCCGAGGCCAACGGGCTCATCATTTGCCAACGCCTCGGCGATGACGTCCAGGCTGTCCAAGGGGATCTCGGCGTCATCATAGCGCTCCTGTAGGGTGGCCGGCGGAACGCCGTGTGGGTGCGCGTCCGTGCCGTGCTCCACATCCCCGTGAAGTTGATCGTGGTGGTGGCCGTCGTGCCCCACGCGGGCGGCTTTTTCGTCGCCGTGGCCATGAAAGTGCGCGTGGCTCGCGGCGCCCAGATCTCCGAAGGTGAGCTCGTCCTCGTTGCCCGCCAGGGAACTGGACGCGAGCCAGCTCCCCCCGCTGTGGATCAACCAGGACAGCCCCAGGACCACGGCGATCCCGAGACCCACATTCCCCAGGGCCACCCCCCTGCGCTCAGCCTTGAAAAGGTAGGTTGCCACGGCCACCAACACGAGCACGACGCCGTAGAAGGAGACCACCGTGGGCCCCGAAGGCAGGTCCAGGCTCCATGAACCCCACAGCCCCAACACCGTGACGATAGAGCCCGAGATCCAGCCGATGAGCAGCTGCTTTCGCACATCGTCGGTGAGCATGAAGGCCAGGATGGCCGGCGCCACCAGAAACACAAAGACCAGCAGCACGCCAGCTACCTTGACCGAAAACGTGATGACGAAGCCAAAGGTCAGGTAGAAGAAGAAGTCCCACATGCGGACGTTCACGCCGGCTTCGTACGCCTCGTCCGGCTTCTCGGAGATCGCCATGAACTGCTTACGGAAGATCCAGTGCAGGGCGCCGATGAAGCTGTATGCGATGGCCGCGACGATCACCTCGTGCCATTGCACCCAAAGTAGGCGACCGTGCATGATGTTCATCATGTGCTCGACGCCCCTGGTCTTCCCGATCACGATCACCGCGACCGCCGCTGTGATGGCGTAGACCAGGCCGATCACCGCCTCCTGGGGCACCCGGTCGTTCTTCAGTCGCGACAGCGCGAAGACCGCGGCACCGATGAAGGTGAACGCCATCGAGATGATGAACGACGCGGTGGACTCGGTGTTGTGAATCCCAAGGACGATGCCCACCGTGGTGCCCAGAGCGGCGATCTGAGCCAAGGACAGGTCCACGAAGATCACCCTGCGCTTGAGCACGTGGATGCCCAGATAGGAATGAATGCCCACCAAGATAAGGCACTCCGCGAAGGGTGCCGCCATGATGTCCCAAAAGCCGTGCATGGATAGACCCCTACGAACTATAGTTGGCCAGCTTGCTGGTATGCCTGCAGCAACCCACCGATCCAGACATCAAACTGGTCGAAGAAGCTGTTGATGTCATCCTGACCGTAGACCCCAAGCGCGACGATGAAGGGCACGGCTTCGGTCTTCTCGGCCACCACCTTGACCTTGGCCACGTCGAAGTAATTGGCGGCCATCATCACGTGGATGTCCTGCTCACTCATGGTCTGGATGACGTCGGTGATGTGGCCGGGGCTGGGAGGGATGCCCGGCTTGGGCTCCATGTACTCCACCACCTGCAAGCCGAAGAGGTTCACGAAGTAGCCCCAGTTCTTGTGGAAGGTGACCAGCTTCTTGCCCCGCAAGGGCTCGGCCTGCTTCATCCAGCCGCCCAGGTAGGCGGACAGGAACTGACCCTTGTACTGCTGTGCCTCGAGGAACTCGTACAGGCGACCCGAGTATGCCAGCTTGTCCAGAGTCTTTGCACCCAGGATGCCCACCAACTCACCACCGTAGAGGCGGTTGGAGATTTCGTCCTCGAACCGCTCGAGGTTGGCGTCATAGGTCGCGGCGTTGTCTGGATCGACGCGCTTGAGGCCCACCGTGATGTTCTGGGCGATGACCTTGCCGTTGAGCGGGCTGGTGTGGATGTGGGGGTTGCCGAAGATGTGCACGTCGCCTTCGGCCCGTGACAGAGACTTGGGCGTCTCCTGGATCTCGATGCCCGTGCTGACCGCCACGTAGCCGTTCTGGCCCGAGCGCAGCGTGGGGTTGTTGCTCTGGTCCACCAGTGCCGGGGCCCACATCTCGAGGTCCAGCCCCGTCGCGATGAAGAGGTCGGCCTGCTGCAGCTTGACCGCGAGGCTGGGCTTAGGGCGCACAATGTGCGGATCCTGGTAGCCCTGCACCAGGTAGTTGACCTCTACGAAGTCGCCGCCGATATACTCGGCGATGGGGGCATAGGAGCTGTTGGTGCACACCACCGTGAGCTTTGCCCATGCGGCCTGGGGCAGCAGGAGCCCCAGCAACAGCGCGATGATTGTGACTGTACGATTCAACATTTCGATTCTCCTTGTCTAGTACTTTTCATGCTTGTGGGGGCCTGCGGCGAAGTCGACCTGAAGCAGCACCCGGTGCTCGACGGCATCGTCGAATCCCTGGGTGTACCAGTACTCTGCGCGCACGTAGACGAATTCACTCTGCCAGAAGGTGGCATAGGGGACCGCGCGCCACAGGTCATCCCGGGCCAACTGTCCCTCGAGGACACCGTCGTAGTTCTCCCAGCCCGTGCCCGCGATTGGGCGCACCCAGTCACCGCGTAAGCCCGCGAACCACGAAGCTCCCAGCTGATACTGCAGGTAGGAGTATGCGCCGATGCCGCGGTCCCACTCGGGGGCACCAGGGAGTTGCTTCTCCACCAGGTAGAGCTCACTCTGCCAGGTGAGCGACCTGTAGCGGGCCTGCTGGAGGGGGCTCCAGTAGAGCTTGAGATCGGCACCGCCGACGACGGTGGTACCCCACTCGGCATCGGGCAGCGCGTCCGTTGCCGCCGTAGTGTTGTTGCGACCCGCCACACCCGAGAAGCCAAGCTCCAGGTAAGTGGACTCGTTGATGTCCCAATAGTTTTTCAGCCGGGCCATACCCGCGGGGTTGTGGAAAGGCTCACCCGAAAACAGCGTGGCATTGTCACCGTCGAACACCGCGAAGGTCATCTCCTGGGCGTGGGCCCAGAGCTTGGGCATCATCCACTTGGCGGTGGCGCCGTGCCCCGTGAGACCGCCGTAGCCCAGCAGGAAGAGGGCTTCGGGGTAGTTGGTCTGATCGAGATCGTGTTCGTGGCCCCGCTGCACCGCACCGAAGTCAGGGCGGAAGCGGCCGAGGGTCAGGGAGACATTCGGGATGATCCCGAACCAGGTGATGTGGACCTCTTCGAGGTTCACAGGCTCATCAGGATCCGGAAACAGCTCGAAGGCAATCTTGGCGACTGAAAATGGATCGAGCACCGACTGCATGTGCACGCCGAAGGCGCGGACGGGCATGCCCATTCCATAGGGCGTGCCAGCTCGAAAGTCATCATCGATGGGAAGCTCCCACAGCATATCGCCTGAGACCGAGATCTCTGGATTGGTCTTCTGCATGGCGCGACCAGCCGCCACGAAGACCCTGTTCTCGGGGGGCTCTTCTTCAGCTGGATTGAGGGCGGCCACGTCGGCCTTGCCGATGAGCGCCTGCAGCTCATCCTCATCCAAACGGTCGGACATGGTCTGCAGCCGAGCCTCGAGCTCGGCGATACGGGCCTCGAGGGCCAAGCTCTCGGGTGAGGTCTCGGCAGTCTCGAGTTCTTCGGCAAGCACCTGGTCAGGCCAGGCCAGGAGAAAGGCCAGCATCAGTGCACACGCTGATACGCGTTGTGTCATCGTTGGGTTCCTTGTGTCGGGGGAAGTGTCATTGCAACCTCCGTGCCAAGACCTCCCGCTCCGGCCGCCCTGCCATGTTTTCGGCTTGTTTTTTACTCTTTCGCCATACTCGCCCACCCACAATCCGACGTGCCCCATCCAGACGGACCGACGCACGGCGTAATTTTATTACGCCCGCGCGCACTGCCCGGCTCGCCCAGGCCGCGGTGAACCTCCCTCGAAGCGCGCCATGGAGGTTGTCCAGTACCGCTTGTCGAAGCGGCTCACGCGCTGCACGATGCCCTCTCGCTCCAGCACCCGAAGCCAGGACAACACCTGCTCGGGCCCTGGGCCTGCCAAGGTCCAGCTGAGCTCATTGGCCGTCATGGGATGCCGACCGATAATCCCCATGATGGTCTCCCTGAGGTCGGCGCCTATCGGACAGTACGGCGGCGAGCCAGCAGCCGCAGAAAGCTCGGGCGAGGAGCAGCCACCGAGCCTACTCATAGCGTCCGCGAGCCGCTCCACCGTGGGTGGGAGCACCCAGGGCTCCGCCGGCGGCCGAGTGGGCACGTTGACGTGGACCTCGTGAGCTGCGACCTGTGCCAAGGCCCGCTCGAGCGCGACCAGCGCTTCGGGTGAGTCATTGATCCCCGACACCAGCATCACCTCCACCCAGAGCTTCCCCGGATACTCGTGGCGGAAGCTGGCCAACCCTTCCAGGATCTGCACGAAGTCCAGCGCCCCATGGGGCCGGTTGATGGCCTGGAAGGTGGCGTGGTCACCCGCATCCAGCGATGGAAGCACTGCGTCCGCCTCCATCAGCTCTTCACGCACGTCCTGATTCGTGAGCAGTGAGCCGTTGGTGATCACCGCCAGCTTGGCATCGCTGAGGCGCCGCAGTTCACGAAGCAGCGACCCCAGGCCCAGATCGAGCGTGGGCTCGCCGGACCCGACGACGGTGATCCAGTCCAGGCGCCGCTTCCCGATGGCGTCAAGGTGCTGCCGGACTTCGTCCAGAACGATGGAGGGTTCGATGCGCTGACTACGCCGCAGGCGAGGCCTGACTGTCCTGCCCAACTGGCAATAGACGCAGTCGTAGCTGCAGCTCTTGAAGACGAGGGGGTCCACCCCCAGGGACACGCCGAGGCGTCGCGACCAGACGGGTCCAAAGACCCTGGGTGCAGACTTCATGGGTACAGCCAGAGCTGGTATTGATACAACAGGGAAACTGTGAGGATGCAAGAGGCGTCGAGAGTCAGTCGATCAATCCGTACTCCCGCATGCGTCGCCACAGCGTCGAGCGGCTGATCCCAAGCGTGCTGGCCGTCTTCTCACGACGCCATGCGTTGGCCTGGAGCACCTGGACGAGGCGTCTCGCTTCGGGAGAGGCCGGCTGCTTGTCCGCAGGCTGGATCTCGGAGCTCATGATGGCTCGGACACTGGGTCGCCGGGAGAAAAGCTCCGCCGGGGGAGCGCTGGGATGGTCTCTGGCGCCCACATCCGCCTGCTCGGCTGGTAGACCGGGTCGCATCACAGCCACCGCACCCACCGCTCGGCCAGCCTCATCACGCAGCACGTGCCCGCGCACGTGCACCGGGATCTCCTGGGCAAATCCTCCCTTGATGACCGCGTCATACTCGCAATGAGATTGACCTGCGGCCAAGACTGCGGCCAGGGGACAGCCTGCCATACACGTACGAATCCCGAGGACCTTCCAGCACTGTTGCCCCACGGCCCGCTCGGAACGTGCACCCACCAGCTTGGCGGCAGCAGCGTTGAGGGAGGTGATTCGCCGAGAGCTGTCCAGCGAGATGATCGCCTCGTCGATGCTTTCCAAGACGAGACGATGGAGTCGAGCGCTCGGGATGGGGGAAGCTGCTCGCCGCTCCGCCGTGGTGCTGACGCCGGGCGGGCTCTGGTTCGGGTCGATCATGAGGGAATCCTCCGGTCTCCGAGAAGTGTTCAGACAGCAAAGACCGTGCCAGCAGCCAACAGGGTCTCGAGACCGGCACGCCGCCATCGGGTTAGATGAACCCATGGTTCCCCCCAAGCCCATCCCCACTAGCACCATCCTCGAGAGCATCTCGGATGGTGTCTTCACCGTGGACCTCGACTGGCGCGTCACCTCCTTCAACCGCGCGGCAGAGGAGATCACCGGGCTCTCCCGCGATGATGCCGTAGGCCGGCGCTGCGCCGAGGTGTTCAAGGCGAACCTCTGCGAAGGGCGATGCCCCCTGCATGCCACCCTCGAGTCAGGACGGCCCATCATCAACCAGCCGGCATTCATCGTCAATCCAGCCGGGGACCGCGTCCCAATCAGCGTCTCCACCGCGCTGTTGCGGGACAGCGATGGTGTCATCGTCGGTGGGGCCGAGACCTTCCGCGACCTCAGCCTGGTCGAAGAGCTGCGCCGAGAGATCGAGGGCACCTACCGCATGGGTGATCTGATCAGCCGCAGCCAGTCCATGCGGAATATCTTCGACGTCCTTCCCGCCATCTCATCGAGCCTGGCCACCGTCCTCATCCAAGGTGAGACCGGCACCGGAAAAGAGCTGGTCGCTCGCGCGGTTCACGACCATAGCCCCCGCGCTGACGGGCCATTCGTGGCTGTCAACTGCGCGGCGTTCCCCGAAACCCTGTTGGAGTCAGAGCTCTTCGGTTATCGAAAAGGGGCCTTCACCGGGGCCACCAAGGACCGCCCTGGGCGCTTTGGCGTAGCGAAAGGGGGCTCGCTGTTTCTCGACGAGGTCGGCGAGATGACGCCAGCGATGCAGGTGCGCCTGCTCCGAGTCCTTCAGGAAAAGACCTACGAGCCGCTAGGCAGCTCGAAGCCAGTCCGCACCGACGTGCGCGTGATCGCTGCCACCAACCTGAACCTCGAACGGGCCATCGAAGACGGCGCCTTCCGCGAGGACCTTTTCTACCGAATCAACGTCGTTCGCGTGGACCTCCCTCCCCTCCGCCAGCGCAAGGAGGACATCCCCCTGCTGGTGAACCACTTCGTTTCGCGCTTCAACCGCCTGCAGCAGAAACAAGTCTTTGGGCTAAGCCCCAGTAGCATGGAGCTGCTGATGGCCCACGACTGGCCAGGCAACGTGCGGGAGCTCGAGAACGCCATCGAACACGCCTTCGTGCTGTGTCTCGAGGGAGACATTGAGCCCAGGCACCTACCTCCCGCACTCGGCGGACGACCATTCGCCGTGGTAGGGCGCAATACCCTCCAAGAAACGGTCCGCACAACCGAACGGACCGCCATCCTCGACGCGCTGGCTCGCAACGGCGACAACCGCGACCAAGCCGCCATGGATCTGGGCATTCACCGCAGCACCCTGTTCCGCAAGGTGAAGGAGCTGGGGATTCGCCTGCCTGAGACCGATGGGCGAAGCAAGAGCTGACGACCCTGTGTCGCCCGCGCGCGACACTCGTCTCTCGTAGTGATGCATGGTCGCGACAGCAGCCCAGGCGCAGCATCACACACGACTCCACGACGATGGGGCACCTCGTGTCGTACCCCTGGCCTCTGAGGTGTTGCGCGACCACTAATTCGAGTTGGCACGATCGATGCAGCTAACCAGAGCACCAAGGAAGGTTGCGGAACATGATGCTCGCCATCGCCATCTCCAAGGGACGGATCGCCCCCCTCTTCGATACCGCACGCCACTTCCAGGTCCTCCACCTTGGAAATGACGAACACACTGCGGACACAGAGCTGAGGCTCGAAGTGGAGGGAGGGCCCGCACGGGTCACGGCACTCTTGCAGCGGGATGTGAACACCATCATCTGCGGGGCTATCACCACGGACCTGTCCGCTAACCTGGAGAGGCACGGTGTCAGGGTCGAGGCCTTTGTCTCGGGCGATGTCGAGCGCGTTGTCGAGGCCTTCCTCGCAGGTACTCTGAACGGCGATGCCTTTTCCATGCCCGGCTGCGCAAGACAGCAGCGCCGATGCCGCAGGGGCCGACGGGGTCACGAGCCGTGACGGTCGGAGCGTCCTTCCCGCCCCCCTCCACAAAACACAATCAGGAGAAATTCATGCCCAATCAAGACGGAGGTGGACCTACAAGCCAGGGTCCCATGACAGGAAGAAGGATGGGCTCCTGCACAGGAGCCGAAGCACCAGCGCCCGAAGCCAAGGGTCGGGGTCCTGGACAGGGCCGTGGCGGGGGCAGGGGCTGCGGCAGGGGCCGCGGACAACGGCGCGGCTGGGCCACAGAGCCGCCAGCCGTGGCCACCGCCGAGCCACCACAACAGACCCTGGAGCAACGCGTGGTGAAGCTGGAGGCCGAGCTGACCCAGGCCCGCGTGGCGTTGAAGGCCAAAAGCCCGGAGGGCGCCGATAGGAGCTGATCCACCCTCTCGAACCGCGACAACAACAAGGCCGAGTGCCCACCCTGGTGCGCACTCGGCCCGTCCGACCACAGGGTCAGATCTCCTGGCCTGGCTCCCCGCCCGATCAGGCCGAGCCGCCCGCCCAGGACACCTCTTCAGGAAGGTCAGGGATCTCGCACGGCCCCGTCGAGAAGCGGGACCAGCAGACTATGATTGCGTTGCTGGTCTCCCGTCCTGCCGGTTCCTGGAGGGGCAGCAGGCCCTTGGCCAGCAGCCTTGGAACGGCGGGGTCGAAGGGAATGCGGCCAGCGATGGGAACCCTCCAGGTCCTACAGGAATCCTCGATGTTCCGCGTGAACGAAGGGGCCAGATCCCACTTGTTTACGACCACACAGCAGGACACACCGAAGTGCTGCGCGAGGCGGAGCATCCGCTCGAGATCGTGCAGCCCAGAGGGCGTGGGCTCGGTGACCACGAGCATACGATCCAGCTGCCCCATGGCGGCATGAACGGGGCATCCGATGCCGGGAGGCCCGTCCACCAACACCAGTGGCACGCCTTCGTGATCCGCCCAGGCTGCAGCCTCCTGGCGGACCTTGGCCACAAGCTTTCCGGAGTTGTCCTGGGCTACGCCCAAGGCGGCATGGACCAGCAGGATGGACCCGGACCGCCGACGCATCCAGTGGCCGGCCAGGTTGTCCTGGTAGCGGATCACATCCGGCGCCGGACAGACGATGGAGCACACACCACAGCCTTCGCAAGCCATCGAATCCACGGTCCACGTCCCCTCACACTGAACGATGGCGTCGAAGCGGCAGGCCTCGGCACAGGCCCCGCAACCCAGGCATCCATCCTGGTCGATGCTGGCCTTGCGTCCGGAGAGAAAGGGCTCGCGATCGACGTCAACACCGGGCAGCAACAGCCTCAGGTTTGCGGCATCCACGTCGCAATCCACAGCGACGACTCGGCCTGCGAGCTCGGCGAAGCACGCCACGAGAGTGGTCTTGCCCGTGCCTCCCTTCCCACTGAACACTGCGAGGGTCTTCATGGTAGGCTCCCGTCGAGTGCGACAAGTTCGATGTGGGCGAGGATGGCATCCAACACCGCGCGGAGTGCACCGGATCGCGTTGTCGCCAACTCACCGCGCGCATAGGCGGTGGCGATGCTCCGCTCGAAGGGGACCTGACCCAACATGGGTATCCCCTCTCGTTCCAGGTAGTGCAGGACCTCCCCATCACCCAGATCTGCACGGTTGACCACAGCGACGATGCGTCGTTCCATGGCGCGACACATCTCCACCGCCAAGCGTAGATCGTTCAGTCCGAAGGGTGTCGGCTCGGTGACGAGAACCACGAGATCGGCATGGCGCACAGCCGCCATGGCCGCACAGGATGTGCCCGGTGGGCTGTCCACCAGGATCATCTCGTCCTCATGGCCGCGCACACCGGCTCTGACCACCGCCTCTACCAGAGGGGTTGCTCGGGCCTGCCCCACGTCCAGCCGCCCCGATACCAGCCGCAGCGCCCCGAGCCGAGCATGTACGAGCGAACCGATCTCGAACGGTCTCTCCACCAACGCCTGCTCGGGGCAGACCATGCAGCAGGCGCCACAGGAGTGGCAGAGTTCGGGGAACGCCATCACGCGGTCTTTCAGGGCCAGGATCGCGTGGAAGGCGCAGGCCTTCTGGCAGGCCCCACAGCCGGTGCACACCCCCTCCAACTTGGGAAGGGACACCGCCGCACGCTCGAGCCGCGCCTCGTCGTGTCGAAGGAACAGGTGGCCGTTGGGCTCTTCGACGTCGGCATCCACATAGGTCGTGGTGAGCCGCGCTGACAACACCGCGGCGAGGTTGGTCGCCAGCATGGTCTTGCCCGTACCGCCCTTGCCAGACGCAAAGGAGACGATCACCGGATGACCCGTAGCGCCTGGACCTGGAGTTCACCGCGGCCCGCACGCTCGAGGGCCTCGGCGGCGGTCAAGCCCGCAGGCGCCAGGAGCATGGTGATACCCATCTCGGTGAGCGCCGAAGAGGCCTTGGGTCCAAACGCGCCCGAGATCACCTTGCCCACGCCGAGTTCCTGCATCAGGGAAGCCGCGCCGGTGCCCGCGCCGTGGGAAGCAAGAACCGCACTGTTCTTCGAGACCGTGAGGACCTCGCCGTCCTGAACCACCAAGAAGCCAGCAGCGCGCCCAAAGCGCGGGTCCATGGGCGCAGAGAGATCGGTCAATTCCGAAACCGTGATGGCGATGCGCTCAGCCATGGTCGACCTCCCCGTGCCCACCGCAGCTGTCCGCGTGGTCGTGCGCACAGGGTGCTATCCCAGACAGGCCCTTGTTCAGATAGGCGTCCAGCACCTTGGAGACTCGACCGACGGCCCCCGTAACCGCCTCGATACCACACGCCTCGAACATCTGGATAGCCCGTGGGCCCATGCCCCCAGCGAGAATGACATCGGCGCCCATGCCCTGGACGAACTGGGGCATCACGCCCGGAATGTGCTTCTCGAAGTGGGGGTTTGGTACGGACGTGGCGTCGCGAACGAAGCCGTCCTGTGTCAGAACCAGGGTGTAGAAGGGGCAGCGACCGAAGTGGGCGCTGACTTCTCCATCCAGGCCCTTGTCGTCCAGGCAGGCGACCGCGATGAGATGTGTTGACTTCATGGAAGCTCCTTTGACTGCAGGCTCCCACCGTGGGAGCAGGCTCGACCGGAGTGGGAAGCAAGAACCGGGCCAGCCGCCGTTGCTGGGATGGACCACGCGAGATGCCATAGGACAGGTCAGAAGAGCTGCAGAGCGAACAAACAGGCAGAGATCCCCGCTCGATCTTGCGACGGTCCAGCAAGACGAGTGTCGCGACAGCGCGACACCACAAACGTTCGCGCCCCCACAATCCACGGAAAATGGCCCACGCATGGGAGCCTCCAAATGCTGGTACGAATCTTGCTAAAGCCCAGCGTGCCCACTCGCGCCCGTTCGCAGAACCGTAGCAACGTTCAAAAACCAGAGCGTTCTCATCCCTCGAACCCAACAGGGTTCCCACCTCCCCTTCACGGAAGACCCCATGGAAGACTCGAAAAACCAACACCTCGAAGAATTCTTCCTCGACTGCGGCTTCGCCACCCGGGCGCTGCACGCTGGAGAGCACGTAGGCCAACCTCAGCACGTGGCCCACTCCGGCGCAATCTACCAGACCTCGACCTTCGTGTTCCAAGACGCGGCCCAGGGCGCTGCCATTTTCGCAAAAGAACAGCCAGGCTACGTCTACACCAGGCTGGGGAACCCCACGGTCAGGCTGCTGGAGGCCAAGATCAATGCCCTCGAGGGTGGAGACCTCAAGCGGGCCAACCCGGAGATCGGGGTCTACACACAGGCCTTCGCCTCTGGCATGGGCGCCATCGCGGGGGCCCTGATGGCCGCGGCCTGCGCCGGCGACACTATCATCATGGGGGACGTGCTCTACGGCGCCACCACCCACTTGGCGGACACCGTGCTGACGCGCCTGGGCATTCGAGTGGTCGAGGTGGACACCAGCAACCTGAGAAAGCTCGAAGCGGTGCTGGGGGCCAACCCCACGGCAAAGGCGCTGTACCTGGAGACCCCCACCAACCCCCTACTGGCCTGCACCGACATCGCGATGGCGTCCGCCATGGCCAAGGCCACCAACCCCGACATGCTTGTGATGGTGGACAACACCTTCGCCACCCCGTTCCTGCAGCGCCCCCTCGAGCTGGGTGCAGATGTGGTCCTGCACTCCACCACCAAGTACATCAACGGGCACGGCACCACCGTTGGCGGCCTGGTCACGACCACCGATGAACGCTTCAAAGACACTGTCTACAACGTGCTTGCCGATGTGGGCGCCAACCCCAGCCCCTTCGACTGCTTCCTCATCAACCAGGGCCTCAAGACCCTCCCCCTGCGCATGCGGGCACACTGCGCCAACGCCATGGCCGTCGCGAAGTTCCTGGAGCAGCACCCGAAGGTCGAACGCGTGTACTACCCGGGCCTCGAGTCCAGCCCAGACCATGCCATCGCCAAGAAGCAGATGTCCGACTTCGGGGGTATGGTGTCCTTCGAGCTGAAGGGTGGGGTCCAGGCAGGGCGCACTCTGATGGACAACATCGAGTTGTTCACGCTGGCCGTGTCCTTGGGCTGCGTGGACTCATTGATCCAGCACCCTGCCTCCATGACCCACGCGTGCGTCCCGCGGGAAAAACGATTGGCTGGCGGCGTCACTGACGGCTTGGTGCGAGTGTCGGTGGGGGTGGAGGACGAACAGGACTTGCTGAACGCCATGGAGAAAGGACTGTCAAAGTGTGTCAACTGAAGCGAGACACCAGGCTGAAGTAACCACTGAACCGTCTCGGTAGCCTGCTCTCGAACTCGAACCTGAGCTGAATTGGCTACTCCATCATCCGATGCGGGTGGGAAAGCCAGGTCGGTACTTCGAGGTCTCGAGCTGGCTCTCGGAGCGGTCATTCCGACGATCCTGCGTAGACCACCCCTGATTTTATCGGCGTCGTGAATATCGTCCGATCGAAGCCCAGGATCTCCAGCGCCCTGCACGCGGCATCGTTGAGCCCGCTGATGTGTCGCTCGACCGTGGTGCCTTCTCGC
>Ga0307987_1000011_pt1 | contig 130229 bp, 94 predicted proteins | sample EllFjometagen181_FD_203157 | JGI IMG/M metagenome (GOLD analysis project Ga0307987, IMG submission 203157) | Marine microbial communities from Ellis Fjord, Antarctic Ocean - #181 | ecosystem: Environmental > Aquatic > Marine > Unclassified | place: Southern Ocean | collected 2014-10-08 | reverse complement strand
GACAGCGCCCTGCACCCCCACGCCCTGCTGCCCGCTGACGAGCGCGAGGCGGGTGCGGCGATGCCCAGCCAGGTCTACGGCTGCTCCACCTACTCCCGAGACTTCCTGGTGTGGGATGGCACCCTGCCCCCGGCACAACCCGGCGACCTGGTGGTGATCGGCCAGGCCGGCGCCTACTGCGCATCCCTGCGCACAGACTTCCTGGGCTTCCCCGCCGCGCCGGAGCACTATCGATGATCCGCCTCGAGGCTGTCCGCGGCAAGCTCGGCTTGCACGCCTTCTACCGCTTCCCGGCCAAGGTCTATCGAGACATCCCTCAGCATCGCTCCACCGAAGACGAGGTGATGGAGATGCTGGTGGAGCGCAAGTCGGCCTTCCTCGAGCACGCGTCGGTGGACCCCTTCCTCATCAAAGACGGGCGCAGGCTCGTGGGCCGCCTGGCCCTGGTCCACGACCATAAGAACCCAGACTACGTGCAGGTCGCCTTCTTCGAGGCTCTCGAGGGGCTCGAGGGCCTGCTGGACGTCATCCTGCTCAAGGCCCGGGCCCTGCACCCCCAGTGCTCGAAGATCGTGGTGGGCCTGGCCGGCCACCTCAACTACAGCGCGGGCTTCCTGGTCGAACCCCACGAACTACCCCCGGTCTTCGGCCTGCCCTGGACCCCCCGCTACTACCTCGGCTACTTCGCGGCCCTCCAGCGCAGGGACATGGTCAGCTTCCGCTTCGACAACCAGGGCTTCTACGACCTGCTGGCCCAGGAGGAGCCCGAGATGGACCTGGGGTCCATCCACATCCGCACCATGGACCGCTCCAACCTGGCCCGCGAGGTGGATCTCTACACCTGGCTCAACAACGCCTGCTTCCAGGAGCACCCCTACTGGGCCGACCGCACCACCACCGAAGACTACGAGCTGTTCCACCCCTTCCGCTTCCTGCTCAAGGAAGAGAACCTCATCTTCGCCGAAGAGGATGGGAAGCCCGTAGGCTTCCTGCTGTGGTACCCGGACTTCAACGAATTGGTGAAGGGCGACGAGCCTCTGGGGCTGCGCCACGTGGCCCGCTACCACCTGCGCAACCCCATCCAGTCGGTGCGCCTGACGGAGATCGCCGTGCACCCCGAGTGCCGCAACCGCGGCGTGGTGCCCGGCATGATCATGCAGATGATCCGCTCGGTGCAGGCTGGCGGCTACAGCTTCACCGAGGGTGGCTTCATCTTCGAGGAGAACCAGGACAGCATGGGTATGACCCTGCGCTACCTGGCCAAGGCGTTTGGCGACGAGATCGAGCCCGCGCGGCGGTATTGCGTGTTCGACGGGGAGCTGTAGGAGTGCAGCACTACCCCCGCGCTGCGGAGCTTCCCCCCGCCTGGGACGCCCTGGCGGGCAGCTTCTTCCGCAGCCGCGCCTTCCTCGAGCACTGCGAACGCCACAACCCCTGCCACCAGCGCTACTACGGCCTGTGGCGGAAGGATGAGCTGGTGGCCGGGGCCATCGCCTACGATCTCACCCTGGACCTGCTGACCTATCTTGGCACAGGCCGACGAGACGCGGCCCGTGCCGGCGCCGCTCCTACAGACGGCGGCCCAGCCGCCGCTGCACAGCGCCGCCAGCTGCGCTCTCCCCTGCGCATGACCGTCATCGGCGTGCCTTGCTCGGTGGCCTGGCCCGGACTGCTGGGGGCGCCGAAGCACAGCAACCCCCTGCTTGCGGCAGTGCTCGAGCGCGAGCGTGGCCTGGTGCTGGGGCTCAACACCGCACCCCGGCCCACCATCACCGGGCTGGTGCAGGGGCCGACCTTGCCTACCGTGGTGCTCGAGCACGAACTGTCGAGCTTCGACGACTACCTCGCAGCGCTGCGTTCGGACTATCGGCGGCGTTATCGCCGCATCGCTACAGCCATGGCCGGCGCCCAGCGCATCGTAGGGCCCTGCAGCAAGCTGACCGAGCGGGGCTACCGGCTGTACCTCGGAGCCTTCGAGCGCAGCGACGCCAAGCTCGAGAAGCTGAGCCACGGATTCTTCACGGCCTTGCCCGCGCCCTTCCAGCTCACCCGCTACGAGCTGCGCGGGGCCTTGCTGGGCTGGCACATCAGCGCCGTGGAGCCCGGCCGCACCACCTTCTTCATGGGTGGGGTCGATCAGGACCTGAACGAGCGCTACCGCGTGTACTTCAACCTGCTGTTCGACGTCATCCGCCAGGGCATCGAAGCGGGCTGCACCACCATCGACCTGGGCCAGACCGCCGAGGTGCCCAAGCTGCGCACCGGCGCCATCTTGGAGCCCCGGGGCATGTTCGCCTGGAACCGCTGGAGGCCCCTGCGCGGCGTGCTGCAGCGGGCGGCGCCTTGGCTGACCTACGGCGAGACCTTCGAGGCGCCGCGGGTGTTCAAGGGCAAGGCATGAGCCAGCAGCCCGGCTTGCGTGTCCTCGCCATCCGGCCCCCACCAGCGGAGCAGACCATCCGCATGGACCGGGCCATGTGCTGCGAGCCCTTGGAGCTCGAGTACCTCTACACCGTGCTCACCGACCCCCAGCGCGGCCCCGTACACACCGTGGCCCTGTGGGACGGTCTCATCGAGCGGGGCAGCCCCCTGTCTACCGCCCGGCGCCTGGGGGCCGACGTGGTTCTCTTCACCGCCCACATCACCAACGTACCGGCGGTGCTGGCCATGGCCCGGGCCATGAAGAAAGACCTGCAGCCACCGCCCCACATCTTCATAGGTGGCGTACACGCCGAGGTGGTGCCCGAGCACCTGTACGATCCGGCGGTGGACGGCGTGTTGTACGCCGATGCCCTCGAGGGAATCACCCGCCTGCTGGGCCGCCTGCAGCGGGGCGAGGACTACCGCCAGCTGCCCGGCTGCGCCTTCCCGGATGGGCAGGGAGGCTGGATTGAGAACCCCGGCCCAGTCCTCGAGCCCGCGGGCCTGCCCGTACCGAAACGCCCCCTGCTGGCCCAGCACCCCGAGCGCTACAAGACCATGTACTTCCAGCCCTGCGCGTCGGTGAAGACCGCGTTCGGCTGCCCCGGGCCCTGCACCTTCTGCTTCTGCGCCCGCATGCACGGCGGGGGCTACGGGCCGCGGCCCATTCAGGCGGTGGTGGATGAGATCGCCGCGTTGGACACGCCCAGTGTGTTCATCGTCGACGACAACTTTCTCACGAGCCCCGAGCGGGTGGCCGAGTTCTGCGCCGCCATGCGGGAGAGCGGGATCACCAAGCGCCTGATCGCCTACGGCACCGCCGACTTCGTGGCCCGCCACCCCGAGCTCATGGCCGAGCTGCGAGGGGTGGGCCTCGAGGCGCTGATCGTGGGCTTCGAGTTCGTCACCGACGACGAACTCGAGGCCGTGCACAAGCGGGCCCGGGCCGCCGACAACGCCGCCGCCATCGCCCGCTGCAAGGCCCTGGACATCGAGCTGTTCAGCCTGTTCATGGCCAACCCCGCCTGGCATCACCGGGACTTCGCGCGCATGGCTTGGTGGATCGTGCGCCAAGGCCTGTGCTTCGCCACCTTCAGCACGCTGACCGTGCTGCCCGGCACCACCATGGCCCGCCAGCAGGCCGCACGACAGGACGCCCCCCTGCCGCCGGTCGAAGGCCTGTGGCGCTACGACCTGCTGCGCCTGCACCAGCAGCCCACTCACATGAGCGCGGCCGGCTTCTACCTGTGGCTGTTCCTGCTCTACATGTTGCCGGGCTTGAGGTTCCGCACCGGCTGGACCATCCTGCGCCGCTACGGGCTGTGGGGCGGCGTGGAGTTCGTGGTGGAGAGCGTGTGGACGGGGCTGGAGTTCCTATGGAAGCTGTGGCGCTGGCGCTGAGGGGCGTACGCCCCTGACGTGGTGGGGCGCTTCGGGCGCTCCCGCGTGTCCGAGCAACCAAGGTGACCTCGAACCGGACAACACCGCGACAGGGTCTGTCCCAACCGGACAACCGGCGAGCCACACTCGCGCCAACCCGCGAATTCCCGCCTTCCACGACTACCTGCCCCACCGTGCGGCCTCTTTCCACCCCGACCTGTCCGGTTCACCCCGACCCTGTCGCAACCCTGTTCGGTTGAGTGCAATCCTTGTTCCTACCCCCTTCCCCAGCTGCTACCACAAGCAGGATCACAGTCCGGGGGTCCCATTTCGAGCGCAGTGTTGATGCTGGTCCTCCAGCTTGGCTGCAGCTGCGGGCCACGCGGGGACTCGGTTGGCCCCGACGCCACCGCCCCCACCGACACCGGTCCCATACACACCCCGCCCATCAGCAGCCCAGAGCTCTGCGACGACGGTGTGGACAACGACCTGGACGGCTGGGTGGATGGCAACGATCGGGACTGCCCGCTGCGGGGCGTGGTGAGCTGGGACGCTGCGGATCTGATCAGCAGCAGGGAGCCGGCCGGGGTGCTGGATGTCGATGGTGATGGTGTGATGGATCTGGTCCACAGCGAGAGTATCGACGGCGCCTTCCTGTACACGGCGACGGACCTGCAGGGCGAGCCGACGGAGCTGGAGCTGTGGGTCGACGCCGCACCAGTCGCCCACCTTCTCCTGCCCGACGTCACGGGGGATGGCGTGGGTGACCTGTTCCACTGGGGCCTCGGTGGAAGCACGACCTTGACTGCCGAGATCCACGCCAGCCCACTGACCCGATTCGACAACGCTGATCCCTCGCTACGCTTCGGTCTGAATGGAGGGGATCTCCACGATCTGCTCCGCCTGCCCGACCTGGACGACGACGGCGAGGCTGAGCTGGCCCTCGGCTGGAAAGGCGACGAAGAGGGGATGGTCGCCATCTTTCCCTCCACACTGCCACTGGACAGCACGCTCATAGACTCGAGCACCGCCTTGCTCCGAGGAGAAGGAATCGGACAATTCGGTGACCGGCTCGACTTCGGGGACCTCGACGGCGACGGCGTGGTGGAACTGTGAGTGCTGGATCCCGACTACCCTGATGATGACTTCGAGCGCTACGGTCGGGCCTACATCCTGCCGCTCCCCCTCCAGGGCAGCCTCAGTCCCAGCGAAGTGGCAGACGCCGTCCTGGACGGCGACGACGACAGGAACCTGAATGACATCGCGATCCCCGGTGACCTCACACGGGACGGATACGACGACGTGATCGTGATCCTCGACAACACCGCCCTACTGCTCGACGGTCCCGTGGAGGGAAACCTGCTCCCCGCAGACCTGCTGGCGCGCGCCCACACCAGGTTCGCCTACCGCAGCGTCCATGAAGCCCACGCTGCGTGAGACGTGAACGGCGATGGCTGGACCGACCTCGCACTGAAGGGCGCGTACTCCCCGCACGCGATCTTCTTCGAAGCGCTGGGGGGTAGCCAGGCCGAGGCCAACATCGAGTTCGAGCCCTACGCCTACGACCTCATGGCCGCCTTGGACGCCAACGGCGATGGCCTGAGTGAGCTGGTGTTCGCCAGCAACACGGCCTTCTACCTCTTCGAGGGACGCTGACCTCACCCCATGCAACAAGAACCGGGGTCAGCCATCCACTTTGGCGACAGGATGGGCCTGTGACATCCACTTGGCCCATGGGGCTCGGGACCACTCTACGAAAACCGGCGTTTCTCCGACGACGCACTGTACCGACAGAGCCCACAGGGCCCACCGTGGATGGTTCACCCGAACCCTGTCGCTGAAGTGGATGGTTCGAGGGAAGCCTCGCTGCTCGAGCGACGTACCCGCCCTACAACCCACCCCCCAGCAACACGAACACCTTGCCCACGTCGTTGTCGCCGGTCTCGTTCGCATGGCTGGCGCCGATGAGCAGGTCGAACACCCCGTCGCCGTCGATGTCGCCGCCGCCGGCCACCGAGCGGCCCGCCAGGTCGCCGGTGCTGATACCCAGCCAGGCGTCCCGAACATCCCCCAGGTCCACGCTGCCCCCCAGCACCAGCGTGTTGCCGGGCACCAGATAGGTCTTGCCTTCGTTGTCGGAGGTCTGGCTGTTGTAGCAGGCGCCCACCAGCACATCGCCGCGGCTGTCGCCGTCGATGTCCCCCGCCGCCGCCACCGAACCGCCGGCGCGATCCCCAGGAGCCTCACCCACCAGCTGGGTGTCCGCCAGCGCCAGGCTGCCGGACGTGGTCTCCCCCAGGTTGCCCCCCAGCACCAGGTAGGCCTTGCCGGCCAGCTCGCCGCCATCGCCGTTGCAGTCGGCGCCGATGAGCACGTCGGACACCCCGTCGCCGTCCACGTCGCCCGCACCCGACACCGCGAAGCCCGCCAGGTCGCCTTCGCCCTGGCCGGTAAAGCGGTGGGACGCGAACCCCAGATCCGTCGCACCCACCGCTAGGAGCTCCGAGGCGAGCACGATGTAGGCCCCACCGGAGGCCTGGCCAGCGGCGTCGCGGCCGTAGGCGCCGATGACCAGGTCCGTCAGCCCGTCGCCGTCCACGTCCCCCGCCATAGCGCTGCTGATGCCCGCATTGTCCCCTTCGCCTTCCCCCGCCAGGGTGTGGTTGGCCATGGAGATGGGCGTCGTGCCCGAGCCCCCTACGGACCCCAGCACCACGTGCAGGTAGCCGCGGGTGTCCGATCCCAGCGCGCCGAGCAGGATGTCGTCTCGACCATCACCGTCCACGTCGCCGCCGCCAGCCACGCTCACACCCAGCTGATAGCCACCATCTTCGCCCACAAACGCCCAGTCGGCGTCCGATAGGTCGTGGCTGCCCCGGGCCAAGTCGGCCCCCTGCAGCAGGTAGACCTTGCCCGCGTTTCCGGCGCTGTCGTCGTTTTCGTAGGCAGCCACCAGAAGATCGGGCACGCCGTCGCCATCTACGTCCCCCGCCGAAGCCACCCGACCACCAGCGCCATCTTCCATATGCTCGCCCAGCAGCTTCACGTCGGCTTCGTCCAGGAAAAGGGCAGTGCGTGAACGGATGTGAGCCCCGTAGACCAGGTAGGCCTTGCCTTCGTTGCTGGTGCCACCATCCGCGCCCGGCGCGCCGATGAGCACCTCCGACACACCGTCGCCGTCGATGTCGTCCACCATGGTGCAGGACAACCCGGCGTAGTCGCCCTGTTGCTCGCCCACCAGCTTGATGTCCGCGTACAGCAGATCCATGCCGCCAGGGAGATCGCCGGTGTCGTCCGGCTCGCTGTCGTCGGGCCCCGTGTCGTCGGGCTTGGGATCGCCCAGAGGGGCCACGCCGCCGCTGGGGCAACCCAGCAGTAGGAGCAGGCTGGCGATGGAAATCCGGTGAACGAGCCGCATGAAGCCTCCCCATGTAGGGCGTGACGCGCTCCGGTGGAGCATCGTGGGTTCGAAGGCGGCACACTTGGACATAGTATAGCAGCGATGCCATGAATCGTGAGAGCGGAGCCACGCAACCGTGGTCACGTTGGGTGGGATCACGTTGGGGTCAGTGGCCGCAGCGCCCCTGGAACATGGCCGGGCTGGCGATATGTGACACCTGGAAACATCAACTCCCGGAATCTTCCATGAAGCAGCTCATCCTCCCCGCCCTGTCCTGTCCCTGGCCGCCTGCGATGTCTACATCCCCAGCTTCGACCCCAACCTGTCGGACACTGGCAGCCACGACGACACGGACACCGACACCGACACCGATGCGGACTCCGACACCGACGCGGACGCCGATGCGGATGCCGACGGGGACGCGGACGCAGACGCAGACGCAGACGCAGACGCGGACGCGGACAGCGACGCCGACGCGGATCCCCAGTTCGAGACCGACGGTGAGCTGGAGCTGTGCGGCACGGGTGCCTCGGACAGCCTGGGCTACCGCGACGACCTGTACTGCCAGATCGCACACATGGTGTTCTGGGACTACTACGAGATCCAGGTCGAAGCCGGTGACTGCATCGACATCCACGCCGACAACGGCAACGGCGCCGCCGACGTGGTGGCCTTCGCCTACGACGCCGGCGAGGAGCTCTACGGGCTCGAGCCCGACTACTCTGAGCTGGATGACGAGGTCGACTGCAGCCGGGACCCCTGGCTCGAAGGCGCGGGCTGCCCCTCGGCCAAGGTCACCGCGGAGCACGACGGTTCGTTCGTGATCGCCATCACCCAGTGGGGCGGCGCCGACTGCGTCGACGAGGCCTCCTACACCCTCTACATCGGCATCAACGGCAGCCCCATCGACCCCGAGGACTACCTGGCGGCGGACAACGCCACCCCGGAAGCCTGGTTGTGACATACTTCGGCGCGCATGCGCCACGCCACGATCCAACGCCACCTGTCCGGGGCCAGCACCCGTGAGCCGCGCCTCGAGCTGCTCCAGGCACGCCTGGAGTACTACGCCCGCCTGCTGGTGCTCGTGGTCTTCGCGCACTTCGCCCTGGTCAACCTCTTCCCCCCGGCGGAGCGCGGCATCGGCCACCCCCTCAGGATGGCCTCGAACGGCGTGATGCTGGGCATGGCCGTGACCATGGCGGTGGTGTGGATCGCCACCCGGGGCGGCCCCCGTAGCCTGAGGATGCTCAGGGCCATCGACGCCGGTTCACTCTGGGCATTCAGCGCCTTGGTGGGGGTCTACGGCTACACCCACTACCACGAGCCCGGCTTCACCTTCGTGACCCTGCTGGTCACCACCAACATGCTGGCCATGCGCGCGGCGCTGGTCCCCAGCACACGGCGGCGCACCGTACAGCTGGGAGTAGTCGCCACGCTACCCGCCATGCTGGTGGCGGTGGTGCCCCACGTGCTCCCCGGCGTAGAGGTGGTGGGCGCCGCCATGGTGGGCTTCGCCCTGGCCTGGTGCACCGTGGGGGTGGTGATCTCGGCGTCCATCTCCGGGGTGATCTTCGGGCTGCGTCAGCAGGTGCGTCAAGCCGAGCGTCTGGGCCAGTACGAGCTCATCGAGCGCATCGGCACGGGCGCCATGGGCGTGGTCTTCGAGGCCCGCCACGCCATGCTCCGACGGCCCACCGCCGTGAAGCTCTTGCACCCCCACATCGCCGGCCCCCACAACATCGAGCGCTTCGAGCGCGAAGTGCAGCACTCGGCGGCCCTGACCCACCCCAACACCATCGTCGTCTACGACTACGGCCGCACCCCCGACGGCCTGTTCTACTACGCCATGGAGCACCTCGAGGGCGAGGATCTGCAGCACCTGGTGGACCGCGAAGGCGCCCTCGAGCCCGCCCGGGTGGTCCGCATCCTGCGACAGGTCTGCGCCTCCCTCGAGGAAGCCCACGCCCAGGGCCTGGTGCATCGGGACATCAAGGCACCCAACGTATTCCTGTGCCGCTACGGGGGGCGCGACGAGGTGGTGAAGGTGCTGGACTTCGGCCTGGTGCAGCGCGTGGGCGACGCTTCGGAAGAACAGATCTCGGGCACCCCCAGCTACCTCGCTCCCGAAGCCATCCAGAACCCTGGCTTGGTCTCGGCCAGTGCCGACATCTACGCCGTGGGCGTGCTGGGCTACCTGCTGCTCACAGGCCAGCTGCCCTTCGATGGCCCCACAGTGCCGGTGATCCTCTCCCGCCAGATCGGAGACGAACCCGAACCACCGTCCACCGTGGTGGACCACCCCCTGCCCCCCGATCTCGAGGCCATCATCCTGCGCTGTCTGGCCAAGGACCCGAATGAGCGCCCCGCCGATGTCACCCGCCTGTCCGCCGCGCTGGCCCGCGTGGGCGCGGCCGATGTGGGCCCAGCCCTGAGCCTGGACTAGCTCGCCGGCTCCTGGGCCATGCCCAGTGCCAGCCCGGAGTTCGGCCTTGCGGATGGTGCTCACGGTGGCGAGCGCCCTGGTCGTCAGCCCCGACCAAGTCGAAAACCCCCGAACCGCTGCTGGTGGTCATGGTCATCGGCCGAAAGACCTGCCCCGAGTGCGGGAACCGCACCCGCACCACCGAGCGCTACACCATCTCGTCGCCAACCTACACCCGCTCGGGCTCCGCGCAGGTCACCGAGGACTGCGCTCACCGCAGCTACCACACCAGCCGCACGGTCACGCTCCCCAAGAAGCAGCGCCCCAAGCCCAGCTCTGCCAGCGGCTTTTTTGGCGGTAGACGCAGCGTCGGCGGGGGTGCAGGCTCCAGCTGGTAGGCCGATTCCCCTCCGGTCGGGTACATTCCCGACATCGCATCGCAGCCCGAGAGAGCCAACCCCACCATGTCGCGCACCTTCAGCCACGAGACCCGCATCCTGGCCTGCAGCGGCTGCGGTGCGCCCCTCGAGGCCTTGGTGCACGGCGGCTCGGTGTCCTGCCGCTACTGTGGAGCCACCAACGTGCTGGCTCCCCGGGTGGAGCGCGCGGCCCTGCCCGCCGAACCCGCGGCCCCCGTCAGCGAGGCTGAGCGGCTCTCCCGGCTCGCGAGCCAAGTGGATGCACCCACTTCAACGCCGGCGAGCCTCGAAGGCCTGCTGGACGAACATGGCGCCATCCCTGCATGGAAGATCGACGAATCGGTGTCGGTGTGGCAGTCCGCCAGGGTCGAGGTGGCCGAGGTAGGAGGCTTCGAGGCCGCCGAGCGCCTGCTGGCCCTGACCATCCTACTGGCGGGCCACTTTGCCAACCGGGGCGAACCCCTGCGACAACGCGCCATGTTCGAGAGCGCCCTCGAGGTCTTCCAGCTGCCGCGGCATGTACAGATCATGCGGGGCCACCTGGCCCGCTGCGCCGTCCGCGCCGGCGACCTCGACGCCGCCGACCGCTGGCTGGCCCCCTGCGATCCCCGCTCCGACGACCTGCAAACCGACAGCGCCTATCGGCTGTCCCGCGCCCTGATCGACACGGCCAAGGGCGACTCGGGGGTGGTGCTCGCTGTGCTGGGCGCCCCGGGTTCCGAGGCCCCGGCCCTGGCGGAGCACGCCATCATGCTGCGACTACTGCGGGCCCAGGCTCTCGAGGCCAGCGGAGACCTGCAGGCCGCGGTGGACCAGCTCCGAGCCGCCATGGGTCGCGGTGAGCGACGCGCTCTGGCCGACACCCGCGCCACCCTGCAGGGTGGCGTCCTGTGCTCCGACAGCTACCTCGTAGCCACCCAGCAGCACCGCGAAGCCGCCGCCAGGGCCGCCCTGCGCTCGGCCGGCACGGCCACCGCCAAGTTCATGATCGCCCTGGGCGCCCTGATGGGACTCATCGCTGGGGCGCTGGTGGTCATCGGCGCGCTGTGCCTACTGCTCGCCGGGATCTCGCTGATCGTGCCGCTGTTCTTTGGTGGCAGCGAAGGTGCCTGGTTCGCCGGCGGCACCGTGGCCTTCTCCTTAGCGGTCACCGGCGGCTCCCTGTTGGCGCCAGGGGTGAGCATGCTCCCCTTCGCTGTGATCCCCGCATGGATCGGGCGCCGGATGTTGTCCAACGCCCGCAAGGCCGCCGACCTGCTGCGCCGTGGCATCGACGCCCAGGCCGAGCTCATCCGCATCGAGCCCACAGGGGTCACGGTCAACGACGTGCCCCGCTACCGCCTGATCCTGCGCATCACCCTCGAGGGTCGCGCTCCCTACGACAGCCCCCTCGAGACCCAGATCCCCGCCTGGGAAGCCGAGCGCCTGGGGCGGGGCAGCATGCTGCCCGTGGTGGTCGACCCCGACGACCCCACCCGCTTCGTGCTGGACGCGTGAGCCCCGGGGCTCCCCCCCGTCCCGGGAAACGATAGAAGGCCGGCATGGAAGAACGCCGCGACGTCTGGGACTTCTGGGCCCCCCGCTACGAGGGCCTCTGGGCCCAGCGCTACAGCCTCGGCCCCAGCCGGCGACGGATCCATGAACACCTCGACGCCGTCGCGCTCGACGCCGAGCGCATCCTGGATGTGGGCTGCGGGGTGGGTCAGCTGGCCCAAGAGCTGGCCCAGCGCCGCCCGGAGTGCGAGCTGGTGGGCTGCGACGCCAGCCCCGACATGATCCGCCGCGCCCAGCAGGACTACACCGCGCCAAACCTGGCGTACCACACCGGTCCGGTGGAGGGCATGGAGCGAGGCACGGGCTTCGACGTCATCGTCTGCACCCACGCCTTCCCCTACTTCCCCGACAAGCCCGCTAGCATGGCCGCCATGGCCGCGCTGCTGCGCCCAGGGGGGCGACTGCTGATCATCCAGGCCAACACCGAGAACCTCTACGATCGCAGCTGGCTACTTATCGTACGGCTCACCACCACCCCTTCGCGCTATCTCAGCGCCGCGGGCCTGCATGCCCTGATGAGCACCGCAGGCCTCGCCCCCGGCGTGGTGCGCTCGGTGGACAAGCCCCGCTGGATTCCCAGCATTCAGCTGGTCGAGGGCATCCGATGAAGGTCCTACTGGTCCACCCCCGCGCCGATAGGCGCACCATCGGCCTGCAGCACGTGATGCTGGTCGAACCCCTGGAGCTCGAGGTACTCGGCGCGCTGACGGAAGCCCCCTTCGAGCCCGTGATCCTGGACATGCAGCTCGAGAAGCGCTCCCTGCGCTGGCACCTCCGCGAGCAGAAGCCCCGGGTGCTGGCGCTGACCGGCTACATCACCAACGTGCCGGCCATGCTCCGCGCTTGCCGCCAGGCCAAGTCCCTGGACCCCAAGGTCACTACTGTGGTGGGCGGCGTGCACTGCGAGGTCTGCCCCGAGGATCTGGACGATCCCGCAGTGGACTTCCGAGTGGTGCGCAACGCCACCCGGGCCTGGCCCGACCTGCTGCAGCACATCGCCGGCGACCGCCACCTGCCCCCGGGCGTGCTTCGCCAAGGCCAGGCCCTGGTGGAAGCCGAGCTTCCCGATCTGGACTTCTTCTACCCCCGCCCGGCCCGCCACCTGGTGGAGCGCTACCGCGACCGCTACTTCTACATCTTCCACGACCGCGTGGCGCTGCTGAAGACCGCGTTCGGCTGCCCCTACCGCTGCAGCTTCTGCTTCTGCCGACGCATCACCCGAGACCGCTACCACGAGCGCCCCCTGGCCGACGTGCTCGACGAGATCGAGTCCCTGCCCCAGAGCGAGATCTACATCGTCGACGACGACTTCCTGGTCAACCGCACCCGGGTGGAGGCCTTCCTCGACGGCCTCGAGCAGCGGGGCATCCACAAACACTACCTGCTGTACGGCCGGGCCGACTTCGTGGCCGACAACCCCGACCTGGTGGAGCGCTTCCAGCGACAGGGCCTGCGCACGGTGATCGTGGGCTTCGAGAGCTTCCAGGAGCAGGACCTCGAGCGCTACGACAAGGGCAGCTCCATCGCCCAGAACGAAACCGCCATGGGCCTGCTCAACCGCCTGGGCATCGACTGCTTCGCCACCATCATCCTGCACCCAGACTGGGATCGCTCCGACTTCGCCGCCTGCGGGGCCTGGATGGAGCGCATGGGCATCCACTACGTCAACCTGCAACCCCTGACTCCCCTGCCAGGCACCGAATCAGGCGTGGCCGACGAAGACCTGCTCATCCCCCGCAGCGACCTGGCCCGCTGGGACCTGGCCCACCTGATGGTCCAACCCGGCAAGATGAGCCAGGCCGACTACTACGACCAGCTCATCAAGCTGTACATGGGCACCCTGTACAAGCCCATGGACCTGTACAACTACGCCCGGCGTTATCCGCCCCGCATGCTGGGCAAGATGGTCGCTGGTACCTGGCGGGTGCGCCGCCAATACCTGGCCAAGCGCCGCGCTGCGCGAAAGGCAGGGGTCTGATGCCCACCGTCCTCTTCATCCAGCCCACCCAGTACGGACCCGATGGGTCCCTCTGCAAGCAGAAGAAGATCCACCTCCCCGGCCTGGTCTTCCCCCACTTGGCCGCCATGACCCCGGCGCACTGGGATGTCCGCCTGCTGCTCGAGGTCGTGGACGAAGTGGACATCGAGGCGGAGATCTCGAAGGGCGTGGATCTCGTAGCCATCGGTGCTATGGGCTACGCCATCTACCGAGGGGTAGAAATCGCCGACGCCTTCCGAGCCCGGGGCGTGACCGTGGTGTTCGGCGGCTACATGGCCAGCATGGTGGCCGAGAAGGTCCTCGAGCACGCCGACAGTGTGGTCATCGGTGATGCCGAGATCTCCTGGCCCATGGTGCTGGCCGACTTCGACCGCGATGGCACCCTCGAACGCACCTACGACCACCCCGTCACCGATCTGTCCGACCTCCCCCTGCCCCGCTACGAGCTGCTCACCGCCAAGCCCCTGGGCACCATGCTGCCGGTCCAGGCCGGCCGGGGTTGCCCCCACCTGTGCAGCTTCTGCTCGGTGGCCTGCATCTACAAGGGCCGCTACCTGCACCGGCCGGTGGACGACGTGATGCGGGACATCAAGCGGGTCAAGGAGCTGGGGTTCAAAGGCTTCTACCTGCTGGACGACAACATCGTGGCCAACCCCGGCTTCCTGGGGCAGCTCTGCGACCGCATCGAGCCCTTGGGCATGACCTGGGCGTCCCAGTGCTCCCTCAACCTGGCCCGCAACCCCGAGCTCCTTCGCCGGGTGGCGGCATCGGGCTGCAACCTGCTGAGCCTGGGCCTCGAGAGCATCAGCCAGGAAGCCTTGGACGACGTGGGCAAGCCCTGGGTCAAGGTCGCCGAGCACGAGGAACTGCTGGGGCGGCTGCGGGATGCCGGCATCATGGGCTCGAGCGAGATGATCGTGGGGCTGGACAGCGACACCCCCGAGAGCATCCGGGAGACCCTGGCTTTTATCAACCGGGCCCGCATCGCCATCCCCCGCTTCTACATCCTCACCCCCATCCCGGGCTCCGAGCTGTACCACCAGCTGGACGCCGAAGGTCGGCTGGTCACCCACGAGTGGGAGCGCTTCGATGGATCCCAAGCGGTCCACAACCCCACACACCTGAAGGCTGAACAGCTCACCGAGCTGTACTGGTGGCTCAACCGCCAGATCTTCTCCTGGCGCAGCATCCTGCGGCGCACGCTCCTGAACCCTGCAGCCCGTAGGCAGCCCGGCATGCACCTGTTCGCGTTCGGGGTGAACATGCACTACCGGCGCTACGTGATGAAGCGCGTCCCACCAAATATCTTTTAGCTTCCTTGGGCATTCGAACCGACGGCGTTGCCGCGGTTCAACGCCAGCGATGGAGAATCGATCCTCACTCACTCCTACAGCACCGGACTGAAGTTCCTCCGCCACATGGGGCTGCCGCTGCTGCGGCTGAGCCTGCGGGGGCTGTTCGGGCTGAACCGGCACATGCTGTGGACCGTGCTGGGGATCGCCATTTGGCGGGCCTGGCGCTGGCTGCCGCGGCAGATCCAGCGCCTGCAGGACGGCATGCCCATGCCGGTGACCCTGCAGGTGGTGGACGACATCCGCTGCGGCGCCCGCTGCACCCACTGCCTGTTCACGGCCTTCGAGGTGCGCGGAAAGGGGCTGTCGCTGGATGAACTGTCGGACCTGCTGGACCAGGCCGACGCCATGGACGTGGGCCACGTCTACCTGATGGGCGCCGACCCCTTCTACCGCAAGGACCCCGACGCGTACATCGCCATGATCGCCCGACACCGCCGGCAGATCTTCTACCTGTTCAGCGAAGGCCAGCGCATCGAGGACCGCCACCTCGACGCCATCCAGCGGGCCGGCAACATCGTGCCCATGCTGAACATCGACGGCCTCGAGGACGCCACCAACGCCCGCAAGGGTCCCGGCTCCTGGGACACCGTCAGCGCCCTGCTGGATCGCCTGCACACCCGGGGCATCCCCTGGTTCGTCACCACCATGGTGAGCACGGCCAACTACGAGCACGTCACCTCGGATGCCTACCTGGACCACCTGGATTCCCGGGGGGCCTGGGTGGTGGCCTACTTGCCCTACACCCCGGTGGACGCCCATGCAGAGTCCAGCCTGGTGATGACCGACGCCCAGCGGGCCGAGCTGTTCCAGCGCTCCATGGCGCTCAACGGCTGGCGCCGCAAGCTGGTGGTCATGGACATGCTGGGCATCGAGCAAGAGCTCACGTCCTGCCCCGCCGGCACCCAGACCATGACCGTCTACCACGACGGCACCGTGGCCCCCTGCGCCGCCATCCCCATGGGACACAAGGGCAGCAACCTGCGGGCCAAATCTCTGCGGGAGCTGTGGCTCACCGATCCGCTGTATGAGGCCCTGCGCGCGCTGCACCGCTCCCGAAAGGGCCAGGGCGCGCTGCACTGTCTCTACTTTTCCGATACCCGCTTTTTGTCCTCCTACCTGCACGAGCACGGCAACGAGATGGTGATCATCAACCCCGACGCGGCCCGCTGGGTCCATGACAAGGCCTCCGAGGCCGAAGGCCACAGCCCATGAGCGTCCGCCTGGTCACCGGCCTAAGCAAGCGTCGCATCGAGCTGGCCATGGCGCTCCGCCTGGTGTGGGCGGGCATCAAGCGCTGGGGCGTCTTCGGCGTGGTGGGCGAGCTGTGGCGCTACCTGCGGGACAACCGCAACCTGTTCGTGGGCGCCGGCGCCCACTACGTCGAGCTGACGGATAGCGGCGAGGTCTACGCGGCCTCGGCCCTGCCTCCCATCAACAGCCCGCGCTTCGTCTCCTATGTGATCGACGAGGTGGACAGCTTCAACCGCAAGCGGCTGGCGCCCCTGGTGTTCACCCTGCTGTCGGTCAGCTCTCGCTGCCCCTACCGCTGCCGCTACTGCTACGCCGCGGAGCACCTGTGCGACGAGGGTGAAGCCCTGTCCCTGGACACCCTGTTCCAGGCCATCGAGGACCTCAACACCTGGCGGGTCCCGTCGGTGTTCCTCACCGGCGGCGAGCCCATGATGCGCAAGGCCGAGCTGCCCGCACTGCTGCAGCGCTGCCGACGCATGAAGGTGGCGTTCTGGCTGGTGAGCACCGGCTGGGGCATGGACACAGCCACCTTGGCCGAGCTGAAGTCCTTGGGTCTGCGGGGGGTGGTGATCTCCCTTGACTCGAGCGACCCCGAAGTGGCGGCGCGCTCGAAGGGCCACCCCGCAGCCTTCGACACCGCCATCGCCGCCATCCACGCCGCCCACGCCGCTGGCCTGGTGGTATCGGTGGATACCATGGTCCCCGCCGGCAGCCCTCTGCTCGAGCAGGCCGGCTACGACGCCTTCCTCACGTTCCTCACCGGCCACGGCGTGCACTTCCTCAACCTCTTCCCACCCCACCCCACCGGCGGCGCCGAGACCCACCACCTCCCGGCCCTGAGCGCCGATGACGTACACAAGCTCGAGGCGCTGATGAACACCAGCAACGCCCGACCCGGCACCCAGCCCCTGGCCTATGCCGCGGTGGTCTGGGAGTTCCGGCGTGGCTGCGTGGGCGGGCAGCAGTTCATCTACATCGACCCCCAGGGCGAGGTCCGGGCCTGCCCCTTCCTGCGCCGCTCCGCGGGCAACATCAAGGACGAGACCTTGGCCACCGTGCTCACCCGCCTGCGTGGCCAGGGTGAACAGATCGGTTGCTTCACGGCCTTCGAGGGGCTCGAAGCCGGCACACGAACCCAAGACCCACAGTGACCGTCCCCCCCAGCACCTACCAGGCGGTCCAGCTCATCGTGTGGAGCGGCACGGGCAACACCCGACACGTCGCGGAGCGCATGGCGGCCACAGCCCGCACCCGGGGCGCCACCGCCAGGGTCGACGTCACCCCCACCGCCAGCGCATCCCCACCCGGTGAGAAACGACTGCTGGGCCTGATGGCCCCCACCCACGGCTTCACGGCGCCCTGGCCCCTGCTGAAGGCCGCGTGGACCCAGCCCGATGTCCGGGGCGTCGACGCCTTCGTCTTCGTGTCCCGGGGAGGCGTCCGGCTGGCCGGCATGACCATGCCCGGCTTCGAGGGCACCGCGGCCTACCTGCCCGCGGCGCTGCTGGCCCTGCGCGGAGCCCGCCTCCGCGGCTGCGGCGCCGTGGACATGCCCCTGAACTGGACCGTCATGGTCCCGACCCAGAGCACCCAGAACCTGACGGCCATCGTGGCCAAAGGGCAGGCCCAGACCGACCGCTTCATCGGGCGCCTGCTGGATGGCCACACGGCGTTCGGCGGGCTGGCCCAGCTGCTCCTGGGCATCCTGATCCTGCCCCTATCCCTGGGCTACACGCTCATCGCCCGGCTGCTGCTGGCCAAGATGTTCTTCGCCGACGAGCGCTGCACCTCCTGCGGCACCTGCGCCAAGAACTGCCCCCAGGGGGCCATCGAGCTCAGGGGTCGCAAGCAGCTGCCGTACTGGACCTACGACTGCCAGAACTGCATGCGCTGCATGTCCCACTGCCCCACCGACGCCATCCAGGGTGGGCAGGCCTGGCTGCTGCTGTACGTGTGGTTGCTGTCCCTACCCACGGGCGCCATGGCGGCGACGGCCCTGTTGGAGCTGACGGGGGTCTCCGCGCCCTGGGTCACCGGGGTCACCGGGCTGCTCACGGACTACGCATGGATCGTGTTCTCGGTGTGGCTGAGCTACGCCCTGCTGTGGCTGGGCTTGTTCGTGCCCGGCCTGCGCTTGGTGCTGTCCCGAGCGACCCTGACCCGGTTCTACCGTCGTTACCGAGGGCCGGAGTAAGCCCCAAGAGATCAGAGCAGGTAGTTCATCTGGATGGTCTGAGGGTACTCGCCAGCCGCTGTTCCAATCTCGAAGCCCACGTCGTCGAAGCCGGGCTTGCCCTTTATGATACGCGGGTTGCGACTGAACCCGAAGCCCTCGCGAGGGATGCCGAAGAACGTGTCCAGTTCCATGTCCACGTCCTCGTCATGGAACACCGCGAGCCCCCAGCGGCCAGGAGAGAGGCCACAGAGCCGGTGGGAAATACCCGTGGAATCCGCCTGGAGGCTCACATCGACGGCCGGGTCGCGGCTTTGCTCGAAGTCCTCGGCATTGCCGAAGACCGCGATCCTCATCAATCCCTCGTCGTTCCGGATGCCTTCGATCTTCAGGACGAGACAGTAGCCCTCCGCCTCTGCCGCCACAGACGCGGGCGCCTCGTTCTCTGCTGGCTCGCCAGCCATCGCGGGGAGGGTGATGGCGGTGGCGAAAAAGAGAGAGAGGAACAACAAAAACACCTCCGTTGGAGCGTGGCTCGGCCGGGCTTTCTAGCCCTGTGCCGACACGACTTCCCGTAGCACAGGGCGGATGTCGCCCTCGACCTCGAGGTGCTTCAGTGCATGGTAGACCCCCAAAATGGCACGAAACAGTCCCAGCAGCGCCGGGTCCATGCGCGTGCGCATGATCTGCAGGGGATGGCGCTGCTTGATGCGACCGATCTCTTCGAGGAACGAGTCCCGGGCGAAGTGGGTATCCACCCGCAGGGGACGCCCCATGGCCTCGGCCATCTCGAGCAGCATCTCCCGGCTCTTGGCGTCGGGCTTGCTGATCCACAAACCAGCGCCCTCGAACAGGGCGTCCCAGTCGTGGTCCCCTGGCTCGATCAACGCCAGCAGCACATCGCCCACACCGCGCACACGCTCGGGGTCCAGCCCACTCACCGCACCGAAGTCCAACAGCCCCAGCCGCCCGTCCTCGAGGACCACGAAGTTGCCGGGGTGGGCGTCGGCGTTGACCAGCCCACCGGCGAACAGGGGACCCAGCACCGCGCGCACCACATCGCAGGCCAGATCGAAGCGCTGCTCGAGGGTGCCCGGGTCGGCAAAGCGAGCGTGCAGCGTGGGACCTTCGAGTAGGTCCATGGTGAGCACGCGGTCGGCGCAGCGATCCTCCACCAGTCCGGGCACCACCAGCTGGGGCCAGCGGGCCACCAGGGCGGCCACCTGCTGCAGCTTGGCCGCCTCGAGGCGGTAGTCCAGCTCGTCGATGGTCTCCTGACGGAAGGCCGAGAAGTAGGCGCGGGTGTCGAAGACCAAGCCCCCGGCGCCCACTGTGTTGGCCAGGCCCCTCAGCAGGTCGAGATCGTGCTCGAGGGCCTCGGCTACCCCGGGGTATTGCACCTTCACCGCCACCACCCGTCCGTCCGCCAGGGAGGCCCGGTGCACCTGACCCAGGGATGCCCCCGCGAAGGGTTCCCGCTCGATGCTGGTGAACAAGACGTCGGGCTCATCGCCCAGCTCGGAGCGGATGACCTCGGCCGCGGTCTCCCAGCTCAGGGCCGGGGCCTGGGAGAACAGTCGCCCCAAGCGCAGCCGCATGCCCTCGGGCAGGCCGTCGCTGGCCTGGGCCATAATCTGACCAACCTTCAACGAGCCGGCCTTCATGTCCCCCAGAGTGGCGAAGATGGCCTCGCCCACACGCTCGCCCTGGCCCTCCCCGCGCCTCAGCACATGGCCGGCCAGGTGAACCCCTGTGCGGGGACCCAGGGCTGCGATGCGGGCGAGGCGGCGCAAGCGCCCGGATCGAACTCGGTCTCGACTATCCGCCATGACCAACCTCCAGGACCTCCGGCAGACCCGGGGGTGTCCAGTGACCGTCACCGTCCACATCCACGCGGATGGGGTTGGTGAACGCGAAGGGTACGTAGCCCGGTGCCACCACGCTGTAGGTCCCGCCCACCAGCCAGTCCTCGGCCGCCTCGGGCCAGCCCGCCTCGGCCAGCAGCCAAGCGTCGCGCTCGAGCTCCAGCACCACCGTCTCCACCACCTGCAGAGCATCGCCATCGTTGCTGGTGCGGCCATCCAGGGTGGAGCGGAACACCACCCGACCATTCTGCACCAGCCGGATCTCGTGTACCGGCACCCAAGGGGGAGCGCGCACCGTGATCACGGCCTGCAGCGGCTCCGAGCCCGTCGTGATGGTCTGACCCAGACCCGCGCGTTGTTCGCCAGACACCAGCTCCAGGTCGAGCATTGGACCGGTGGTGACGCTCACGCGACCCTCTCGCACGGCGCGGACGAGCCCGGGGTGATCCCCCTGCTCGACCCCATGGACAACCACCTGGGGCATGCCCACCAGCTCCACCGCCAGGGCGTGGGAGTCGCTCCCGCCCACGCCGGTGAGCCGGTAGCCCTGGTTCAACAGCGCGAACCAGTCCTCCCGCACCTCGCGGTACTTCTCCAGCCCCATGCGGTTGACCACCTCGACGGCGTCGAAGTCCATCACAGTGGTCACGCCGTCACCAGCGGTGTCCAACATCCAGGCGTTGTCGCCCTCTCCCACGGGCACGGCGCGGTCGTAGCCCTGGTTGTTGTACAAAGCCCAGGCCTGGTCCTTGGAGCGCTGGCCAGCGCGAAACTGGATGCCCCGGGGGTGGGCGAGGGTGAGCAGCATGTCGTCCCCCGCGGTCGGATGGGGGTTGGCGGCCTGGCGCTTCCTCCATGCCACCAGAGCCTGAGCGGGGATGCGAGGCCAGCGGCTGGGGGGCGAGGCCTCGCCGGCCACGGGCCAGGCGGTGACGTGGCCCCAGTCCCAGTTTTTACCCACGCGAGACCGCATGTCCGCTTCGATGCCCGGCACCAGCCAGGGCGTCTCGGCCAAGCCCGCCAGCTCGTCCTCGAAGCCTTGGGGCCGCGAGATGCGGTTGTGGTCGGTGAGGGCCACCAGGTCCAGTCCGGCGCAGGCCAAGCTGTCCAGGCGCACGCCGTTGGGCACATAGGCGTCGTAGCTGAGGCCGGTGTGCACGTGCATGTCGCCGGTGAGGGCGCCCGGGGTCTCCACCAGGCGGGGCAGCACCAGATCCAGCTCCACGTCACCGTCGAGCTCCAGCTCTACCACCTGAACCGCGTCCCGCAGCCCCCGGGTGGCCACCAGCCGATACCAGCCCTGGTTCAGCCGCAGTTCCGCCTGGCCATCTCGCACCAAGACCGCGTCGAGCTCGGTGTTGCGGCGCTTGCGCTCGCTGCGCCAGCCGCTGCGATCCGTGAGCTGCACGGGACCCTGGCGATCCAGCACGTGCACCCGGCCGTTAACGGGGGCGCCCGCGCCGTCGTGAAGCCTCAGGGTGACCGTGTGCCGCCGCGGCTTGGTGACGAAGCGGGAGCGCACGCTGCGGTCGATGCTGCCTGGACGCTCGAAGTCCACCACCAGCGTGTGCTCACCGGGCTCGAGGTCGAGCAGCGGCAGCGTGGCCAGCAGCTGCGCCCCCTGCTCCTTGGCGCTGCCCTTGCGCCGTCGGATCACGGCGACCGGGTCTTCGAAGGGTTTCCCGTCGAGGGAGATGGTGTAGCTGGCGTCCTTCCAGTCCACGGGCACCTGAACCACCAGGGGTACCCAGTCGCCCCGCAGCACGGCATCGGGGGCGGGACTCTGCACCTTGGGCCGGGGCTTCTCACAGGCGGTGACGACACAGGCCAACAAGACCAGGCCAGACAGGGTTCCTCGGAGCATGGTGCGTGACAGGGTTCACCCCCGCAGGACGTGGGATCGCCTGAAAGGTAGCACCACCCGGCGCTGCTGGCCGCGTCAGGCGTTGGCATGGCCCACATCACCCGGGCCGCCCAGAACAGGCAACTCGGTACAACTACCTAGCCAGCCGCAACCCCAGCCGCTGTCTATGCGCTGAACGGGCGGGTCATCACACTGGGCAGGACCACCAAATACTCGAGCCCCAGACCGTTGGAGCTCGGACCGACCGGCGAGACCGCAAGACACTCCACGCCGTCGAGGCAGATGCGAAGAGCCCCCATTCCCTCCGGGCTTAGCTGCAGGCTACCCGCCGAGAGAGTGACGTAGTGGATGTTCGACGTCGCGCCTTGCCTCGAGACAGCGCCGGGCTGCTGAGTCCATCCACCATCGGTCATGATTGAGACGTTCATGGGTGCTCCCTCCCGCAAGGCAACAACAGTCACTGAATGTCTCCATTCTACGGGTTTTTCCCTATTTCACAATGGGGAAATCAGGTATCTTGTGGATTTTCCGTCTTCGTCACATATGCACGCGATTATATTTACCGTTGCACGATGGATATCCAGGATTTTTGCCAAGCTCGGAGATCGTGGATGGGTGGACGCAGGCCTCTACGGGCAGACGTCATTGCTAGCGCCGGGGGTGCCATAGTCGCCAGTGGAGCCGATAGCGCTCGTCGCTTCGCACCACCAGCCCGGGTCGTCGTTCAGGGCCACATCGGTGGCCGCAGGCTCGAGGTTCCAGCTGTAGCCAGCGGAGCTCACACCGCTGGTATAGGCCGGGGATGCGTCGAGATAGCCCGCGCTGTTGGCGATCATGACCTGGTCACCGGTGTTGCCGAAGGCGACCGAGCTTCCGTAGTAGCCGTCGGGGGTGAAGCCCGTGTAGCCCCAAGTGGAGCTATCACCGACGGCCAGCAAGATATTGCTGCCGGCCGCCATGACGGCCGAACCGGTGATGGTGGCCGTGTTGGCGCCGGCATCTTCGACGATGAGCCCATTGAGGTCCACCGAGCCCCCAGAAGCGTTGTAGACCTCGACCCACTCGCAGTAGTTGTCGGAGCAGGCGGCGGGGTTGAACATCAGCTCGGTGATGATCAGATCGCCCACCACCAGGTCGTTCACGCAGAAGTCGGCGGCACAGAGCGGCGTGGCGTAGCCCACCAGGTCGGCGGCGTAGCGGGGCAGGAGCTTGTAGACACCGTAGCTGTAGTACAGCAGGCCGGTGATGGAGCTGTAGGTGCCACCCTCGGCCAGATCGTCCACTGGGGTGTACAGCAGATCGTCGATGGTCACGCCGTCGTCCACCGACCACTCGCCGTAGCCCAGGTCGCTGTCGTCGATGGTCACGCCACTGACCGTCACCAGCACACCTTCGTAGGCCTCGGCGATGGCGGTGTCGGCCAGATCGGCGGTGGTCACCGCGGTGGCGCCGGGGAGGGTGGCGGCGGTGTCGAGCACGATGATGTCGGTGCTGGGGGCCGCGACCACGATCTCGGTGAGGTCGAAGTACTCGGCGACCGTACCGAAGAGCACCACCTCGTCACCCTCGAGCATCGTGGACTTGTTGGTGTAGACCCAGACCCCGTTGTAGGCGCCAGAAGCGTCAGCCAGGTGAAAGCCGGTGCTGATGGCGTCATGCATGACCCAGCCCACCACGGTCACGGGAGCACCATCGGGGATGATCCCGGTCTGCACGGCGCCGATGGTGCCCCAGTTGCAGTCGCTGGTGCCCGGGTAGACCGCCGCGTCGCCGTCGTTGCAGTCGGTGTTGTCGGCCACGAAGCCCGAGGGCGCGGTGCAGGCCAGGGTGGCGGGGTCGTAGAACCAGCCGTAGAAGTCGCCATCGGCGTCTTCGTACCAGGACAGTGTGTCCAGCGCGTCGTCCTCGTCGACCCCACCGTCGCAGTCGTTGTCGGTGCCGTCGCAGTACTCGTCGGCGCCGGGGTTGACGGTGGCGTCGCTCTCGTCGCAGTCGCCGGCACTGGCCACGTAGCCGCTGGGCTGCGCGCAGTCAGGGTGCTGCTCCTGAACCACCGCGCTGTTGCCCCAGCCATCACCGTCCATGTCCTCGTACCAGGGGGTAGCGGCCGCGTCGTGCTCGTCCACCTCGCCATCGCAGTCGTCGTCCACCTCATTGCAGGGGTCCTCGTCGGCGCCGGGATGGGTGGCGACCTCGAGGTCGTCGCAGTCGGTATCGTCGGCGACGTAGCCGGAGGACGGCTCGCAGGCGATCTCGGTATAGCTTGTGCCACCGTAGCCATCGGCGTCGTAGTCCAGGTACCAGGTGGCGGCGTCGATGGCGTCCACGTCGATGTCGCCGTCGCAGTCGTCGTCGATGCCATTGCAGTACTCGTCGGCCCCGGGGTTGACCTCGGCGTCTCCGTCGTCGCAGTCGGTGGCGTCGGCCACCAGCCCCGTGGGCTGAGCGCAGGCGGCCAGCGCCTTGGCGGTGTTGCGGTCGCCGTAGCCGTCGTTGTCGGCGTCGGGCAGCCAGGCGGTCGCATCGATGGCGTCCTCGTCGACCTCGTCGTCACAGTCGTCGTCGATGCCATTGCAGTACTCGTCGGCCCCCGGGTACACCGCGGGATCGGCGTCATCGCAGTCTACGGTTTCATCGTGCCCATCGGCATCGGCGTCCACGGGGCCCGCCGTACCGGTGTCGTCCACCGCACCGGAGTCCTCGGGCTTGACGAAGCAGCCGACGGAGAGGGCAAGGGCGAGGATGAGGAAGGAACCGTGGCGCATGGGGACTCCTGAAACGAAGTAGAGACCCAGCCATATCCGCCTGGGTCTCCAACGTCTGGCGCTGCGTTGCTACTCGGCGACGGGCGCCTCGGGCGCACCGTCACCCAGCTCGGCGGCGATGGCAGCGTTGTAGGCATCCATGCTGGTCTGGACCTCAGCCATGCGGGTCGTGTCGTCGTCGTCCAGGGTGCCGGTGAAGTAGCCCACCAGAGCCCAGCCGTTGGTGGCGTCGGGGCGGAACTCGAGGTGCCACTGGGTGTCGAACAGCGACTCCTTGACGATGCAGGTGTTGCCGTCGCACTCGGTGCTGGACGAGCAGATCTGGCCGATGGCCTCGACCGCGTAGTCCTCCACGTCGCCCATGCCGACCCACTCGCCCTTGATCTCGCGCTCGTCCATCAGCAGGAAGTAGTCCTCGCCCACGTACATGCCCTTGGCAGAGGTGATGTGGGGCTTGATGGCAGACCAGATGTCCGCGTCGGAATCGATGGGGAGCTTGAAGGGATTGTCGCCCTCGCAGACGATATCCTCCATCTCGTTCACGGCCTGGGCGCCGAGGCCGTCACCGGCGCCACCGCTGTCGGAGCTGCCGAAAGCGAGGAGGGAAAAGGCGCCGAGGGCGGCGATGCAGAGGGTGTGACGCTTGACCATGAGGTCCTCCGTTTGGGTGTGCCCGAGGAATACCCGTGGCCCCCTGGCGCCGCTACGGTTCGGGGGACGTCTGACCCCGCCGCGACCCCACCCTGATCCCTGGCTGACCCCAGGGGCCTCAGCTGGGGTCGGCGGTGGTGCCGCCCTCGCAGTTTTCCTCCAAGGCTCGATTCACCGCTTCGCTGGCCATGGAGATGAGCAGCACGGAGAAGGCGGAGTCGAAGGCGCGGCTCTCGATGGTGGTCTGCACCATCGTACAGGAGTGGGGATGGCGTCCATGGTGCGTCCTCGAGCGGTCACCGACCTTATCTTGGGCTCGAAGTACTGTCGCGCACACACAATCAGCCGCCGCACCCCATGGAAGAGTCCTTCCGCATCGGCGCCAGCGCACCCATCAGCTCCCGCTGGGTGGGATGCTGGTCAGCCAGTGAGCGGAACTGTTGGCGATCCAGGATCTCCGCCACGGTCAGCTCGGCGAACACCAGCACCGGCAGGGTGTAGCGGGCTTCGACGAAGCTCACATCCAGCTCGACTTCAGGATCGAGGGAGCGCACGGTCGGCGGCTTGTCGTAGGCCACGGTCACGTCCACCAGCTTCACACCCAGCACCGTCCACGCGATGGGGTGGCCCACCATGTCCTCACCGAACGGGATCATGAAGCGCAGATCCCGTGCCATGCGAGGGTCTTCCCACCAGGCTGCGAGCCAGGTGAGGGTCTCATCCGCCACGAACTCCACCGGCGCCCCCATCCCCAGGTCCGCCCAGGCGATGGCCGCGGCATCCCGGTACACCCGCTGGGCCTCCTGCAGGTCCGCTGCCACCCCTCCGCCCTCCCACTGCTCCCAGGCCGTGTCGGTGTAGGGCTCGAGCACCGCAGCGATCAGGAAGTCGTAGACCACCGCGCTGCGCCCATAGTGGGCAGGCAACGGCTCCACCCGCAGGTCAGGGGCGACGCTCACAGAGATCACCTGCCGGGCGGAAGCCCCGATGCTCGGCAGCTGCAAGGACTTGATGTGGGTCTCCCGCCGCATGGCGACGGCCGCCTCGAAGGCCTTCTCCAGGCGCTCGACATAGCCCTCGTCCGCCTGCAGCACCTCAGCCTCGGGCAGGGTGAGCAGGGGCTCGAGGGCCCACTGCTGGTAGTCGTACCAGCCGCTATCCTCGCGGGGGGTCAGGCTGACCGTGCCCTCACGCACCGATCGCACAAACAGCTCCATGGTCCGGGGCCCCACCATGGCGGTGCCCCCGAAGCGCTCCATCAGCTCGACCTCGCGACTGGTGGCCGGCGGCAGCAGGTAGACCTCGGCGGGCAGCTTGGACGGGTCCATGTCCAGCACGCCGGTGACCCGGGAGGGGTTGGTGAGCTGGGCCTGACGTGCGAGATCCCGCATCAGCGTGTCGCTCAGCTCATCCTCCCGCTCCAGCAGTCGCAGGAGCCCCAGGGCGATGACACGCTCGTCGGCCAAGCGTGGGTGAAGGGGCGAGAGCAGGAAGCGGTCACGCGCGAAGATGGCCTGCAGGTCCTCGGACTCGCTGTAGATGCCGAGAGGCTTGGCGCGACGGGGCTGGGCCTCGAAAGCCTGCACCCGCCGGGCTGCGTCGGCCATGAGCTGAGGCGGCACACCCCAGGCTGCGGGATCCTGCCCTCCGAGCACGGCCGCTGCGGAGAGCCAGGCTGTGGTCAACCCTTCATCGTCTCCCTCCAGGGGCTGGGCCAGGGATGCCCGCACCATGCCCTCGATCCATGTGGCCCGGTCCGGGGCCATGTGCCTCTCGAAGGCCGCCATCATGCGGTCGTCCGCGCCCTTGGACAGGTGGAGCAAGAGCTCGAGGCTTGGGAGCACCGGGTGAGACGCATCGGTGATGGCCGCGGCGAAGCTGGGGTAGAGCCGCGGGTTGCCGGCATCGGCCCGCAGGATGCTGTCCATGCGGGCTGCGTCCACGGCGAGCAAGGGCGAGATCGCATCGTCCTTGGGGGTCGAGATCGTGAAGGTGGCGCCCCGATCGTCCACCTCGAAGCTGGCGCTGGGCTGGATGGGCTCACCGTAGAAGCGCTTGCGCTGGATCTCTCCCAAGCGGAGTCCCACCAGGGGGTTTGGGCGACAGGTGTCGTCGGCCATGCCCAGGCCCAAAGCGAGAACGTCACGATGCTCCGAGAGCGCAGGAGCGTCGGACACGGGCGACGCACCGAAAGAGACCAGCTCGAAGTTCGAGTACTGCGCCTGGCCCGCCGTGTACATCAAGGGCCGCACCGCCTCGAAGGGTACGCGCCGGTCCATCAACAGCCACAGATCGCCCCGAAAGTCGTGCTCTTCGATGAGCATCAACTCGCCTTCGTCCTTCCAAGCCTGGGCCCGTGCCTGCAGGGCTTCGTACAGCGGGCTCGCCAACATCCCTCGCTGCTGGTCCTCGGGAAACACACCGTCGACCACGGCGAAGTCGGTGACCGCCTCGAGCGCGGCTCTGCTGTCTTCGTTGAAGCCCTCGAAGCTGCCCACCGGCGCCACGCGCACTCGATCGGGGGTGACCACCAGGACCAGCCCGTACTCCGGGGCCAACCCCCGCAGGTCGTCCACCACGCCGGTGTCTGGGACCACCTCCGCCAGGTGGAGCAGCGGGTCAGGGGGGGCGCAAGAACCGAGGATGAAGGCAGCGAGCAGAACAGTGCGCATGGAGGCTTGGTATCCCGAAGGCGTGCTGTGGTTCCCTCAGCGCAGATCCACCCGCAGCGTGAACGCTCCGCTCAGCGCATCGCCGCCGTCGTCCACCCAGCTGTCCACCACGATCAGGTAGCGCCCTGGGGTGATGGCATAGCCGAAGTCGGTGTGATCCCGGGCCAGGCAGGCGTCGGGGTCGTCGCCCTCGAGCAGATGAATGTCCACGTCCACCGGGTCTTCACAGTCCACTTCGAGCTCGAGGGTGCCCGAGACGTCGGTGGTGAACAGGTAGACCAATTCTGGGCCCGACTCGTCAGCGTCGGAGCAGTTGTACAGATCGAACCCGTCCACCCCCACCGCCGCGGTGTCCCGCCGGTCCTCGAAGGGGAAGCTGGCGATGGGGAAGGGGCAGGCGTGGCTGCCGTCGTAGCTATCGCAGGGGGCCCACACCTCTGGATCGATGTCCCGGGCGTCCACCAGGAAGTACTGGACCTCGGTGCCCTCGCTCTCCCAGGCGTCGGTGATGAACGCGGTCCAGTTGTCCATGCCGGGGATGGTCTGGCAACCCGCGGACCAGTTGTTGACCCGGGCGGTGCCCAGGGGTGCGTCCACCGACGCCATGTGGATGTTGTGGCCCGAGCCCACACGCTCGTAGTCAGTGCCGCCCGAGGGCCCCAGCCAGCCGTTGCGGTCGGAGTCCCAGTGACCGTTGTGGTTGCTGTCGTCGATGCTGTGGTAGCCCCACTCGGCGATAGCCAGAGCGTTGTAGCTACGGTGCCAGCCGTTTTGGTGGGTGTAGCGGCGGTTGGGGCGCAGGCTCGAGGATGAGTCGGTGCCGAAGTCATAGTCCCCGGTGTCGGTGTTCACCGGGTACTCCCGCACCTGCTTGCCGGCGTCGTCCTGCCACAGCAGCACCAGGGTGTCGTTGTAGCGATCCGGGGCGTTGCCGTGCCAGCCCAAGGTGCCTGGGTAGGCGCCTCGCAGGCCCAGCACCGTGCGGCGTTCGCCCGCGGTGACGGCGGAGATGCCCGTGGTCTGCTGGGCGATGGCCATGTACAGATCGTAGGCGCCGGCCTCGTCCAGCCACTCCACCCCCCGGGGGGTCTCGAAGCAGCGCTCGCCCTGCCAGTCCTCGGCCCGCTCGAACAGGGGCATGTCATCGCTGTAGTCCGGCATGGTGAGATCGGGCATGGGAGCAGGCGCCCCAGGGCGCTCGAGGGCCCAGGTCCCGGCGGGCGCCGGCTCGGCCCAGGCCACCGCGCCGTGACGGTCCAGCCGCTGACGGGGCTCCCAGGCTGGAGCGGGCACCCTGGGTGGGGGAGCCAGGTAGAACCCGTCCACGTAGTCGAAGTCGCAGTCCCCATCGGCGTCGGCGTCGGCGTCGGTGTCGGTGTCGGTGTCGGTGTCGGTGTCGGTGTCCACATCGGACTCGGCGGTATCCAGCGGCCCAGTGTCAGGGCCGAAGGGCTCGAGGGGGCGGATGCCCGCAAAGGGATCGGGCTGACAAGCGGCGAGGGCGACGACGAGGATGGGCCAGCGCATGGTGCTCCCGGGGGACACGCAGCGTATCCCACTGGAATCACAGCCAGGGTCAACACCTGTCTCCCTAGTCTCACCTGAAGATTGAATGCTCACCAGGGAATGTGATCCATGCGCGCCTGCCTCTTCCTCATCGCCACCAGCGCACTGGGCTGCCATCCCGACAGCGATCTCGACACCGCCGACCCCAGCGCCACCCCGGACACGGGCTGTGTGGACCGCACCCTCCCCATGGACTTCGACCCGGGCCAGGCCTACGCCGAGCACTACTTCGGCACCGAGCAGCTCTGGGACTAGCCACCAAAGCCTGATCCTCGGGCCAGCGGCCCCGCCACAGCGGCGCTACATTGGGCGCCAGCCCGGAGGTCCCGTGATTCACGCTCTCGTACTCGGCATGCTCGCCCTGCCCGTCGCCATCGCCTGGACCCCTCCCCCGCCCATCGTCAATGGCTCGGAGACCGACGACTACCCCGCCGTCGGCGCCCTGGTCCTCGAAGAAGACGGCTACATGTACGGCTCGTACTGTTCCGGCACCCTGGTGGACCGCAACTGGGTCATCACCGCAGCCCACTGCGTCGAGGCGCTCAACGAGGACTACAGCCGCTACGAAACCTACTTCGTCATCGGCGGCAACCTGCTGCAGGGCGAGATCGACGAATACGCCTTGGTGGTCGACGCCATCGAGTTCCCGTCCTGGAACGAGACCACCATGGCCGGCGACATCGGCCTGCTCGAGCTGGGGGGCTCCGGCATCCGCGACACCACCCCCATGCCCGTCAACGCCGACAACGTCACCAACAGCTGGGAAGGCGACGACATGCGCTTGGTGGGCTTCGGCATCACCAGCGACAACAACAACCACTCCGGCGACATCAAGCGCACCGCCGACGTGCCGGTGTGGGGCTACGACTCGGCCTTCATCTACACCTTCGACCAGGCCGACGGCCAGAACGCCTGCTCCGGCGACTCCGGCGGTGCGGGCCTCGAGATCCTGGGGGGCAACAGCTTCGAGCTGGCGGGGATCATCTCCTTCGGCTGGGCGCCCCACGGCGGCCAACCCTGCACCGACGGCGCCCTGGCCATGACCCGGGTGGATCGCTACCTCTACTGGATCGAAGACTACGTGGACCTCGAAGCCGACGCTGACACCGACGCCGACGCCGACTCGGACACCGACAGCGACAGCGACGCCGATGCCGATGCCGACGGCGACGCCGACAGCGACGCCGACACCGACCCCACCTGGGACACCGGCACCGACGACCCCAAGCGTCCCAACGACGTGGATGGCACCGCCACCGACGGCTGGATGGGTGGCTGCAGCGTCAGCCCAGCCCGCACCAGCCACGGCCTGGGGCTGCTGCTGGCCCTGCTGGGCCTGAGCCTGGCGCCCCGGCGCCGGAAGTAGTCAGCGCGTCTTGGAGCCGCAGTCCGGCGTCACGGTGTACGGGATGTCCTCGAGCTCGTAGGGCGCCTTGACCATGAAGATCCCACGGTCGGGCAGCCACTGGTAGCTGTAGGCATGCAGGGTGGCCGGGAAGCTGTCGCCCCGCACCAGGCGCGCACCCCAGGTGGGCACGTCGGTCTGCATCATCAGCTTCACCACGGGCTCTTCACCCCGCGCGAGGGTCCTCACGCCAACCGGCGGGACCACGCTGCACACGCCCTGGGCGGCGCTGTGCCAGTGGCCCTCGAGGACCACGCTCTTGCCCACCTCGTACACCAGGCCGTTCTTGGCGTGGAGCATGTGCTCGCCCAGGTCGTGCCACTTCACACCGTGTTCGTCGGTATACCGGGCATCTGAGCGTCCGCCGCGCATCACCAGCAGCTCCACCGGCATGCCCAGCTCCAGCGCCGCGAAGCGCTGAATCCTGGCGAATGTGTAGAAGCTGCCCGCGGCGAGCACCGTGCCCGTGCCTGCCTGGCGCACCACCACCACCGCGGTCATGGTGGGCAGATCGCTCTGATGCAGGGTGACGTCCTGGGGCTCGACCTGGCCCACCACCATGCGCGCCTGGGTACGGGCGATCTCCTTCCCCACCAGCCAGGGCATGCAGTCGGGCTCGGCGTCGGGGATAGCCGTAGGCATGGTCTGGAGCATCAACTCTGAGCCATCGGGGGCTGTACCGAACAGCAGCGAGGTCCCCGTGCCGCCGTCGTGAACCAGCTCGAAGCCGTACTCCGGATGCGCAGCGATGCGCTCGGCGCAGGTGCGCTCGGCGCTGGTGGTGGCAGCGCTGGTGTGGCCCACGAGAAACAGAGCGACGATGAGGATGGCGGATGACATGACGCGAGCCTAACAGCGCCCCCGCGCCACCGGCCGAACCGTGTTCTCTGCCAGATACAAAAGGTGACATTTTCCAACGGGCTACCTACCGGGATCGTAGGACCCACCTCGGCCTCGTGGTTGACAGGTCAACTCACGCATGCGGAAATGGGAAGTGGGAGGGCTTGCCCTCCTACCCTCCACCCATGGCCTCCCGCGCACCCGGGAGCGGGAGGCCCCCTCCACCGCCTGCGTCGGCCAACGCGGGTGGCCCCCGCTGCATCTGTGCTGTCCCCCCCCGCAAACACCCCGCCAACGGACCCTCGGAGGTCCCATGCTGCCGCTGCGTTTCCTGCTGATTCCCCTGCTGTTCCTGCTCCTGGTCCTACCCTCTTGTTCCGTCGACGACGGCATCTCCGGCCTCTCACCCCTCGAGGCATGCCCTGCGGGTCTCGCCCTGCACAGCGTCCAGGCCCTACCCCTCGAGGCCGAGCGGGCCGAAGCGCGCCTGCGGCTGTTGTTCACCGGCGTACCCTCTCTGGGGTCCCTCGAAGACCACCTCGAGCTCCGGCTCGAGGGTATCGAGCGCACCGCGACCCTTGCCCACGATCCCGAGGACCCCTCCGCGGTCATGGCGCGGCTGTCCATCGACGCCGAGACCTGGGCCGAGCTGGACATCGCCCGGGTGGCACTCCGGCTGCGGGCTGGCACGGCTTGCCACGGCGCACCGGATGTGATCGCCCCCGGTGCCTCCCGCACCCTCGACCTGGTGAGCGACCCTCCGCCGGTGCGCGTCGAGTCCGTGAACCTGCGCGAGGGCGAAGACGGCTACTACCTCGAGGTGCTCTGCCAGGACTGGGGCCCCTCCGCATCCGAAGGCGGGTACACCAACGGGACACCGGCCGCAGGCGAGCGCTGCATGCCCGATCTCGAGGGCGGCGCCGGGGCCGTGCACAGCGAGCCTCCCCTCCCCCTGGAGCTGGCCGCCACCCGCGGCGGCTTCCTGGTCTACGCCCCCTTCGAACAGGGCCCCCTGACCCTGGTGATAGACGCCGGGACCCCCACGCTGGACGGCGGCGTGCTGCGTCGCGAGTTCCGCACAGAGCTCGAGGTCCCCACCCTCGAACCCCGCCTGTCCTTCCTCAGCCAAGGCCGCTACCTGCCCCGCGGGGCTCTGGGCCGCATCGCTATCCGGCACCGCAACGTGCCCGTAGCGCGACTGCAGGTGCGCCATGTACCCCGGGAAAACCTGCTGTTCTGGCACAGCGGCAGCGAGCGCGCCGACACCCGCAGCTCCAACCTGGTGCTGGACCAGGAGCTGACCCTCGCCTCGGCCCAGGACCACACCGAGCTGACCTGGCTGAACCTCGGAGACCTCCTGCCAAAGGCCAGCGAAGGCCTGTACGAGCTGACCCTGCGGGGCCACGATGACGACGAGGAAGACACCGGCGATCGCGACGTCTACGACCGCTGGTGGGGAGACTGGTCCCAGGCACGGGCCGCCGTGCGTGTGCTGCTCACCGACATGCAGATCGTGGCCAAGCGCAACGCCGCACACCCCAGCGACGACACCCCGGCCGAGCTGCTGGTGTGGGCGCTGGATAGCCGAGGATCAGGCCCCATCTCCGGCGTGCGCATGGAGCTGGTGCGCCCCAGCGGCGCGGTGGTGGGACGCTGCACCACCGACGCCCGAGGAGGCTGCCGCATCCGCCCTGAGCGCGATCCGGTGGATCCCGAGCCCCCCTTCGCAATCCTGGCCCGTCACGGCAAGGACACCAGCGTGCTCGAGCTGGCCGACCTGGAGCTGGACGTGCGCGGCGATGTGCACGGTGAGCCCTACCGCATGACCCACGGCGCCCGGGCCGCCGCCTGGACCGACCGCGGCGTCTACCGTCCCGGCGACACCGTCCACCTCGCCGCACTGCTCAGGGGCCCCGACGACCAAGCCCCGCCAGCGGGCCAGCCCCTGACCCTGCGCTGGCTCGACTCCCGAGGCCGAGAGCTACGAAGCCAAGCCGTCGCCGGCAACGCTGCGGGCATGCTCACCGCAGACCTCGAGCTACAGGACTACGCCCGCACTGGGCGCTACCGGGCCGTGCTGGAGTTGGCCGACCGCCGCGTGGGCGAAGCCGCGTTCATGGTCGAGGAGATCGCCCCGGAGCGCATGGCCGTCAGCCTCGAGCCCCTGCAGGCCCACCTGCTCCCCGACCAGACCATGGACCTGGAGCTCGAAGCCCACTGGCTCTTCGGCAGCCCGGCAGCGGACAGCCGCGTGGAGCTCATCTGCCAGATCGAGCCCCACAGCTTCACCTCGACCCACGCCCCACAGCTGCACTTCGGCGTGGCCAGCTTGCCCGGTAGCCAGCGCTGGAGCCGCGACGCCAGCCGCAGCACCGACACCCTGGACCCCAGCGGAGAGGCGATGCTGGGCTGCCCCGCGGCCGCCGCCATGGGAGCCCTGGCCGGCCCCGCCACCCTGTACGCCAGGGCCGAGGTCTTCGAGGGCGCCACCGGACGGACCTCCAAGGGTCGGGCCAAGGTCACCGTTCATCCCGAGCGCTTCCACATCGGCCTGGCGGCCCAGCAGGATCGCGCCCGCCCTGGACAACCCGTGGACGTCCACGGCTTGGTGGTGGACTGGGATGGGCTCCCCGCGCCCGACGCCGCTGACACGGTGGAGATCGAGATCCAGCGCCTCGAGAGGGAGCACTCCTGGAGCTGGGACGACCAGCGCCAGGACTTCTCCTACGGATCCTGGGTCCGCCGGGCCTCCGAGCAGAGCCTGGTCCTCGAGCCCCAGCAGGGGGAGCTCAGCTTCTCCTTCACCCCCGCAGAGCAGGCCTGGGGCTACCTGGTGGTGGCCACAGCGGGCGCCGCCCGCACCGAGCTGCTGGTGCCCGGTCAGCAGGACCACTGGGCAGGAAACGCGCTGTGGAACACCCCAGGGCCGACCCGTGCGGGCTGGCTCGAGATACACGGCCCCGGCGCCGTGCGCACCGGCGATTCTGTCGAGGTGAGCATCGAGGTGCCACGGGCGGGCTGGCTGTTGGTCAGCGCCGAGACCTGGGAAGTGCACCAGCACCGCTGGCTGCAGGTGCGACCGGGCACCGCCCAGTGGAGCTTCACCCTCGACGACTACGCCCCCAACGTCTACGTCTCGGCCCTGCTGGTGCAAGACCCCCACGCCATCAGCGATGACAGCTGGCTGCCCGGCCGAGCCCACGGTGTGCGCTCATTCCCCGTGATGCCGGAGCCCCACCAGGCCACGCTGTCCATGACCGTGCCAGAGAGCATCGAACCCCACGACACCCTGTCGGTGGAGCTGCAGCTCACCGGTGCGAGGGGGCCAGCCTGGGTCGCCGTGGCCGCCGTGGATCAAGGACTCATCTCCCTCACCGACCACCCCGTGCCCGACCCACTGGCCACCCTGTTCTCCAAGCGGGCGCTGGAGGTGGACACCTTCGAGACCGTGGGCTGGTCCTTGTCCCTTCCGTCCATGGCCAGCGCCAGCACCGTGGGAGGCGACGCCGCGGGCCGCGGCAGCCGGGTGCAGGCCATCGAGCCCGTAGCCCTATGGTCGGGCCTCGTGGAGCTCCCCGCCAGCGGTGAAGCCACCATCGAGCTGCCCCTGCCCAACTACCGGGGCGAGCTGCGGGTGGTGGCTGTGGCCGCCAGCGGTGCCAAGGTGGCCACCGCACACGGCAGCGTCACCGTCAGCGAACCCCTGCTGGTGCAGGCCAGCACGCCCCGCTTCCTGCTCGACGGCGACGAAGCCGAGATCCCCATCTCGCTGCACAACCTCTCCGAAGCCACCGCCGCCGTGGAGCTGAGCCTCACCCTGGCCAGCCTCGACGACGGGGCGAACGGCATCCCCCTGACCCTGCGGGGAGCCGCGGTCCACAACCTGAGCCTCGAACCCGGAGCCCAGGCCAGCCTGCGCTTTCCCGTGAGCGCCTCGGCAAGCCAGCGCGGTGCCCGCATCCGTGTGGACGCGAGCGCCCCGGGCCTGCACTCCTGGCAGCAGGTCGACCTGCCCATCGGCTCGCCCCTGCCCCGGGAACAGCGCAGCCAGCGGGTGGCCCTCAGCGCCGACAGAACAGAGCTGGGCCCCCTGCTGCAGGGCTGGAGTCACCACCGGACGGAGCTGTACCTCACCGCCAATCCCTACGCGGATGCCCTGAGCCAGGTGGGCACGCTGCTGCGCTACCCCTACGGCTGCCTGGAGCAGACCGGCTCCCAGACCCGGGTGTTGCTGGCCCTGGGGCCCATGCTCGAGGATCTCGACCCCGCGCTGGCCCACCAAAAACCCTTGGACGACTGGGTTCAGGACGGCCTGGATCGACTGCAACGCATGCAGACCTGGGGCGGCGGCTTTGGCTACTGGCCGGGACAGCGAGAGCCGGCGCCCTGGGCCAGCGTCTTCGCCCTGCACACGCTGTGGGATGCCCGACAAGCCGGCTACAGCGTGCCCGACCAGGTCATGGACGATGGCCTGGACTACCTGGCGCGGATGCTGAACGGGGACGACGCCGCATCCATCGCCTACGCCCACTATATGCTGGCCCTGGCGGGCCGAGGCCAGCCCGCCCTGGCCATGGGGCAGCTCGCGAAGAAGGGCGGCAGCCGCAGCCAGCGCTACCAGCTCATGGCCGCGGTACACCTGGCGGGCGATCTGCGCTTCGAGGACCCGCTGCGGGATCTGCAGTCCTACACCCAGGTGGACCTTGGGCGCGGCTACCGCGGCTACGCATCCCCCCTGCGGGACCAGGGACTGGTGCTGACCACCTACCGCCAGATCTTCGGCCATGACCCCGGCGGCGCTGTCCTGTCCGACGTCGTGGCGGAGGGCCTGCGTAGCCGCACCACCCGCCGTGCCACCACCCAAGAGCTGGCCTGGGTGCTGACGGGTCTGGCGTCTTCGGTGGGCCACGAGGCCGCATCCTACGACGGCTTCGAGCTCAGCCTCGCGGGCGAGCCTCTGACCGCCGCCACCCCCGGACGCTGGTCCATCGAAGGCGATCAGGAGGAGCTCGAGCTCAGCTTGCAGGCGCCCGACGACCTGCCCCAGGGCCTCTACCTGGTGCTGGACAGCCTGGGCCAGCGCATGGACGGTGACCAGCCCATCAGCCTCGGCGCCGCCGTGGACCGCAGCCTGCTGGACGAATCCGGCGAAGTCCTGGACCCAGCCACTCTCACCGTGGGCCAGCGCGTGTACGTGCGGCTGCGGGTCTCCAGCCTGGTGGGAAGCCAGCCGCGGGTAGCCTTGGTGGAGCGCCTGCCCGCAGGCTGGGAGCTCGAAAACCCGGCCATGACCGGCGACAGCCAGCCCAACTGGGCCCGGGATGAGACCCTGTGGACCACGGAGCACCAGAACCTGCGGGACGATCGGGTGGAGAGCTTCGGCACCCTCGAGCTCGCCGGGGGCAGCGTCATCTACGCCGCCCGGGTGGTGACCGCCGGACGCTACACCTGGCCCGGCGCCCTGCTCGAAGCCATGTACGACCCCAGGGTCCGCGCGCGCACAGCGCCCGTGAGGGTCGAGGTGGCGGCGGCGAGCAGCACGGAGCCGCGGTGAGCCCCACGTCCCACACCCGCTGTCGGCGGTGCCTGGCGGTGGCGCTGCTGGCCGCAGCGCTGGCGCTGCCCTGGCTGCTCCCCCTGCCCGCCCGGCTCCACACGGCCCCCTCTCCGCTGATTCACTACCAGGACGGTCGGCTGGCCCACGCCAGCCTGGCGCCCGACGACCGCTGGCGTTTGCAGACGAGGATCGATGAAATCGACCCGGACTACATCGAAGCCCTGCTGGCCCTCGAGGATCAGCGCTTCCACTGGCACCCCGGGGTGGACCCCCTCGCGGTGGTCCGAGCCGCGGGGCAAGACCTGTGGGCGGGGCGCGTGGTCAGCGGGGCCTCCACCCTCACCATGCAGCTGGTGCGGCTGCTCGAGCCTCGACCGCGGACCCTCCGCTCCAAGCTCATCGAGGCCCTGCGGGCCATGCAGCTCGAGCTGCGCCTGGACAAGGAGGAGATCCTCGAGGCCTACACCACCTTCGTGCCCTTCGGTCGCAACCTCGAGGGCGTGGGCGCCGCGAGCTGGGCCCTGTTCGGCCACGGTCCCCAGGACCTCAGCGCCGAGGAGATCGTCACCCTGCTGGCCATCCCCCAAGACCCCTGCGGTCGTTATCCACGGCCCGGCAGTGAAGAACGGCTGCGCACCGCCCGCATCCGGGCGGCCCAGCGCCTGGTGGACCAGGGACTGCTGGCCGACGACGGCACCGAGGCCCGGGCCCTGCTGGGCCGCGTGGCCTTCGGGCCACAGCCCGTACGCCTGCGGCCCCTGCCCCGGGAGATCCCCCACGCCGCAGCCTGGATGAAGTCCCAGCACCCAGGCTCCCGGCACACCACCCTGGACCGGGACATCCAGCGCGGCGTGGAGGCGCTGGTGGCCGGGAGGCGCAGCGCCCTGGCTCGCCAGGACATCCACGACCTGGCGGTGGTGGTGGTGGAGCACCCCAGCGCGAGCCTGCGAGCCCTGGTGGGAGGCTTCGACTTCGAGGCCCCCCGCAGCGGCGCCCAGATCCCGGCCTTCGCCCAGCCTCGCTCACCGGGTTCGACCCTCAAGCCCTTCATCCTGGCCCGTGCGGTGGACCGGGGTCTGGTCCTACCGGAGACCACAGTGCTGGACCTGCCCCAGCGCTACGGCGCCTATGTGCCCCGAAACTACGACGGCAGCTACCGCGGATCAGTGCGCCTGGACTCGGCACTGTCCCTGTCCCTCAACGCCCCCTTCGTCGCCCTGCTCGAGCGGCTGGGTATCGTTGACATGCTGGGGCTGCTGCGGTCCGGCGGAGCCATGGGCATCAGCGGCGACCCCAGCCGCTACGGCCTGTCCCTGGCGGTGGGCGGCGCCGAGCTGACCCCCCTCGAGCTGGCGGAGCTGTACACCACGCTGGCCCACGACGGGCTGCACCGCCCGCTGGGCTGGCGACAGCACGCACCCGGCAGCACCGGGACACCCCTGCTCAGCCCCGGCGCCTGCTGGCTCACCCGCCGGGTGTTGGCCCAGCGGGACCGGCCGGACTTCCCTCTGCGGGCCGAACTGAGCGCCGGGCCCCTGCCGTTTCACTTCAAGACCGGCACCAGCGCCGCCAACCGGGACGCCTGGGCCGTCGGCTCCGGCGAGCGCTACACGGTGGTGGTCTGGCTGGGCAACCTGAACGGCAGCGGGAGCGCCCACCTGGTGGGGGGTGAGGTGGCAGCGCCCCTGCTGTTCGACCTGCTCGAGACCCTCGAGGGCGAGACGAGGGGCACCGCCCACGCCGCAGCCAAGCCCCCCGACGACCTCCTGCCCGTGGACGTCTGCCCCCTGTCGGGTCTGCCCGCGGGGCCTCACTGCCCCCATGTCGAACGAGCCCTGGCCCCCAGGGGTTCCACACCCACCGAGCGCTGCCCGCTGCACGTGGAGATCGAGCTGGACGTCGCCACCGGCGAGCGGGTCGCCCCGGGCTGCCGCACCGGACGGACCACACGCCGGGAGGTCCGCGGGATCCAACCGCCCCCCCTCCGCCGATGGCGAGCCCGCCAGGGCAGCGTCGAGCCAGAGCTGCCGCACTGGGCTGCGGGCTGCGAGCCATCCGACAGCGCCGCACCACCCCGCATCGTGCAGCCCGTCTCCGGCGCCGTGGTGATGCTGGTGCCAGGCCTGAACCCCGCCGACCAGGAGCTCCCCCTGGTGGCGGAGCTGGACCAGCCTTCGGGGGACCTGTGGTGGTACGTGGACGGCCGCCCCCTCGGCCGAGCCCGCGCCGACGGCCAGCTATGGTGGACCCCCGAACCCGGCCGCCACGAGCTGTTGGTGCTGGCCGCCAGCGGCGCCGGAGACCGCCGCTGGGTGGAGGTCCGACAGGGTGGATGAACCCGGCGGGCGCACCCTGGACAGGCGGGCGCACCCAGCGTGATGCCAATGGTCGCCCCAGAGGTGATCCACGTCGCCTCACACCCTCGCTAGGCTGTGCGCGGTGGGCCGTGCCCTATAGTGAGCATGGGATACCCTTCCCTCGATATACGCCTGGAGAGCCCCATGTCCGACGATGCGGTCATCATCACCCCCGGAATGCAGTACTACATCGACAAGGCCGCCAAGTACCTGGCCGAGCGAGACCACTACATCAAAAACACGGTCAAGAAGTGGAAGTTCGACACCATCTCGGTGCACGGGCTGTACTCGGTCCAGGACGCCATCGAGGACTACCAGGGCGCCATCATCGAGCCCATCTTCATGTCGTCGTCCCAGGCCTACCGGGACTCCGACGAGATGGCCGCGGCCCTGGCCTACATGATCCCCACCTGGTGCTACTCCCGCATCGCCAACCCCAGCACCTACTACTACGAGTGGGCTCTGGCGCTGCTCGAGGGCTACGGCTTCGACGGCGAGACCTCCTGCTGCTCCACCTCGTCGGGCATGGCCGCCATCATGACCGCGGTGCACCCCTTCCTGGTCCACACCGGCACCGACGCCTTCGAGCCCCGCAACTTCGTAGCCACGGCCCAGTGTTACGGCGGCACCTTCCAGCACTTCACCATGCGCCTGCAGCACGAGCGCAACATCGAGGTCCGCTGGGTGCTCGACCCCACCGATCTCGACGAGTGGGCCAGCAAGATCGACAAGAACACTCGCTTCCTCTACGGCGAATTGCCCTCGAACCCCCAGCAGGGCTTCTTCGACATCCAGAAGGTGGCCGACCTGGCCCACAACAACGGCCTGCCCCTGATCTGCGACTCCACCGTGGCCACCCCGGCCCTGCTGCGGCCCATCAGCCACGGCGCCGACATCGTGGTGCAGTCCGCCACCAAGACCCTGACCTCGAGCGGCTTCGGCTTGTGTGGCGCGGTCATCGCCCGCAAAAACCTCATCAGCAAGCACAGCGACGACGCCCTCAAGGAAGACTTCGCGCTGAACGTCAAGTACCTGACCAACCGCGACAACGGCCCCAACCTGCACCCCATGCAGGCCATCATGACGCTCAACGACATGCGCACCCTGCGCTCGAAGGTCGACATGATGAGCCGCAGCACCATGGCCGTGGCCGAGTTCCTGCAGGAGCATCCCCAGGTCGAGAGCGTGCAGTACCTGGGCTTGGACGACCACCCCCTGCACGATCTGGCCAGCCGCTACATGTGGCTGGTGGACGCCGAGCACGACGCCCAGTACGGCAAGCCGGTCAACCGCTACGGCCACCTGATGTCCTTCTGCGTCAAGGGCGGCGCCCAGAACACCCGCGACTTCTTCGACGGCATGCAGCGCATCTGGCGCGCCACCGACCTGGGCCGCATCAAGTCCGTGGCCACCATCCCCGCCATCTCCACCCACCAGCAGCAGGGCGAAGAAGGCCGTCAGCTGGCCGGCATCCCCGCCAATATGGTGCGCCTGTGCGTGGGCGGCGAGCACCCCGATGACACCATCGCCGACCTGGACCAAGCGCTGAACCGCATCGGCAAGAAGTAGCAGCGCCAGCAGGTTCGCAATCTCGGAGTGAGATCACTCCACATCTGCTTGTCGGCGGCCGTACCTACCACATGCTCTCGTACACATAGTGACCACCGCTCCAACGCCACGCAGAGAAGGCGTCTCCGTCCGCGTAGCCCCAACGCAGAAATCCACCATCACACGCGAGGACGGACTTCCGGCCTGAGTCGAGTGCAGGAATATCGTAGTACAGAATCGAAACCGTCGAAGTATCGATGACAGTGAGATTGTACTGCCGAGAACCCGGCCCCAGGAAGAGGACTGCGCGCTCCGCCCGACCATCCCCATCCAGATCGCCGGAACAGCTGGAAAGCAGCGGTTTGGGACTGACGGTGTCGGGCCGAGCTGCGACCGCGAACCCCGCAACCAAAGCCGTCGCCGAAACCACCGTGGCCACCATCAGGTATTGAGAATGCCTCATATGCACGTCCTCCGTTCCATCTATGAGCGTTCTGACATTCCGTAACCCAACGGTAGGTCCAACGCGCAAGTGTGCAAACGGAGAGAGGTACCACGGACCCTCCGCCCATCGCGCTCACCCACCATTCACGGATGAGCGGTTCGGCGGCTTGCTGTCTTTGGTAGGAGCGAAGCTGGACTCGCTGACACACTTACCCTGACTGGGATGGAAGATCGCGGGGTCCACGGCACGCCCACCGATACGCACCGTGTAGTGAAGATGTGGGCACGTCGAGCGGCCAGTGGAGCCGGCGTCCATGATCAGGGCCTGGTCGTCGATGCGTTGGCCCTTCTCCACATGTAGTGCGCTGCCATGGCAGTAGGAGGTGCTCACGCCGTGGCCATGGGCGATGATCACCGCCCTACCGCTGACGGGATCGGCGTGGGAGCGGGTCACGGTGCCGCTGCCGGCAGCGCGGATGGGGTGACCGGTGCCCAGGCCGATGTCGAGGCCGGAGTGGAAGGTACGCTTGTGCAGGATGGGGTGGTCGCGCCAGCCGAAAGGGCTCCCCAGGCGGATGGATGGGTCCACGGGCCAGGACAGATCCAGGGCCACAGCCAGGGACATGACCTCGCTCACTGCTTCGTCCGCACGGGTGGCCGCTATGGCGGGCAAGAAGCGCCGGTGTGCCTCGAGCAGCTCCGGATCAGGCTCGCCCGCGGAGGCGGCACGCCGGATGGCCCGGTCCCGGAGTTCCTCGCCCACGGCCCAGATCTCCAGGGCCTCCACGGGCCGGTCCATAGGCATGGCCATCAGCTCTGTGGCGGCCTGTGCTCCCAGGTGGGACTGGACGGCCAGGTGCAGCACGGGGGTCCAGCCCGGCGGCAGCGCGACCGACGCACCGTTGTCTCGCTCGTCCACCGCCAACACAAGGGTCTGCTGCATGCGGCTGGGGAGCCTGGTGTCGAAGTGGGCCAGCAGCTCCCGGGTGGGCTGGCCCCGCAGCATGGCCACGCCGTTGTGGATCATGGCGCCCACCGGGGTGCGCAGCCAGCAGGCGGTGCACACGGCACCCAGCAGCAGCAGCTCGGTGAAGCCCTTCATGACAGCCACCCCCACAGGGGAACGCCATGCATCCAGGCCAGCAGGCCTACCGGCGCGATGGTCAAAGCCGCCAGCAGGTCCCGCCGGGCACGCCCGGAGCGTTCGAGGGCTCCCACTGCCCGGGTCCAGGCTGGCAGGCCGAAGCGCAGCAGCACCGCCAGACCCAGCAAGCCCGCCGCCACCTGAGCGACGACGCTGGACGGCAGCAAGTCCTCGGCGGCCATGGCCATGGACCAGCTACCAGCTACCAGCACCCCGGCCAGGGACAGGGGCAACACCACCGCGTGGATAGACAGGGCCGCACGCCAAGCGTTCCAGGACAGCGCTGGCCGGCGCGGGGTGAGCAGGAAACTCCCGCACAGCACCACCGCAGCCAGCAGCTCCACGACCAACGCAGCCCAGGCCGACGCCGCAGCCACGGGGATGCGAGTCCACAGGGCCACGTCGCCGCGCTCGAGGCCCACCGCCATGGCCGCCCTGCCCAGGGGATCGGCCATGGCCGTGTCGATCTGGTCCACCGCAGCGGTCAGCAGCACCAGCAGGCGATCGTCCAGCTGATCGGCGGCCAGGTGCACCCCCAGACAGACCATAGCGATCTGGCCGAGGGTCGTGGCCACCCGAGCCAGCCCCCCGGCGGCGCGATCGCTACCGCGGAAGAGCCCGCGGACCAGCCGGACCAGACTCAGCAACAGACGAGGGAAGAAAGGACGGTCGGACATGGGGGGGGCGCTCCGGCAGCAGCTGGAGGGAGGACACCTGGAACGCACGCAGGGTTCCGGCGCTTACACCCTCGTTACGTTCGGGGGCGCACGGTGTTCCCGGCTATCTGCTGCCGCAGGCGATCAGCGGCCCGCGAGCAAGCTCTGCAGGCTGACGACCACAGAGCCACCAAGGTGGATGTTCTCCGCCGGGCCCACGCCGGTGGGCACCCTGGCCGTGAGACGCTGCCCCCGCACGGAGGTGCCATTCGAGGACCCAAGGTCCGTGACCGTGTACTGGCCGCCCATCCGCCGAACCTCGCAATGATGGCGCGAGACACCATCACCGTTCACGACGAGATCGCCTTCGCGACCGATCGTCCAGCTCCCATCCCCGCTAGGCCCCGCCAGCTGATGCCCACCGCCAGCAGCACCGATCTGGGCACCACATTGGTCGCAGAAGCTGGCCGCAGGAAGTGCGGCGTGCCCGCACGAGGGACAGCGCACGCCGAGCTGACCCACCGCGCCTGCGAGGCCGGGGATCTGCGCCTGCCCTGCCATGGGCCCCGACATCCCGCCCATCGCCGGCATGGGAATCCCCAGAAAGCGCTGGTAGACCATGCCCATCAGGTTGTCATGACCCGCAGCGCGCTGGGCGATGTCGAGGGCGCGCTCGTTCTGGTAGGAGGCCACGAGAAAGCCCTGCAGCTCCTGCAAGTCCACCTGTCGTCCGGTGGAGGACTGAATCTGCTGCGCCAGGTTGACGGCGACCTTGGTGAACAACGCACCCTTGGACACCTCGGCTTCCTGACGGGCCAGGGTGCCCTTGCCGGTCATGACCTCACTGACCTCGGCTTGCACGGCGCGCTTGAGGTCCGCAGACTCCGCGTCCACGTCGGTCAGCCACACATCCACAACGGTCAGGCCCCAGCGGGCGCAGGTGCGCGCCAGCGTGGCATGGATGCTGTTTCCCAGGGAGTGCTCGGCGCCACCGCCGAACATCACCTGGTCGATGCTCATGGACTGCACGGTCTCGCGGATGGAGTTCTGGACCAAGCCACTGAGCGCCGAGCTCGCTTCCTCCCGATCCGTCTCCGAGGTGAAGGGCCGATAGGTGCTGGGGCCCTGGGCGAACAGCGCGCTGGCGTCCGAGATGGACACTCTCAGGGTGGTCTTGAAGGAGATCCTGGCCCGATCAGCGGTGTAGTAGTTTGCGTTGGCGATGTCTACCTGACGCTCACGGGGGTAGAAGATCACCAGGGACTGGAAGAACGGCAGCAACCAGCTGATGCCCTCTTCGCGCTTCTCACCGGTGCGGCGGCCGAACGAGATGACCACCCCCTGCGCGCCGATGGGGACCCTGGTGAAGCCCATGAGCAAGTAGGCGATGGCCAAGACGACGACAACGCCCACGATGATGGCAACGACGTTCTGATCCATGGAGACGTCTCCCTCACACGACCACGTTCGTCCAGGAGCATACTCCTTCCTCGATCGTGGCACAATGGAGGCCTCACGCCCGCTCATCCCGAGCGGTCACACCTGTGCGTGATGTGACGGGTGATAGGGTGTCCACAGGAGGATCAGGGCATGCTGGAAGCAGGACAGGAGATTGGAAACTACGTGATCGAGGCCCCGATCGCTGCCGGTGGTATGGGCATGGTGTACCGAGTCAAGCACCGCATCCTCGGTACGGTCCACGCCATCAAAGTACTGCTACCCAACCTGTCGATGGACGCCACTGTGCGCACTCGCTTCCAACAGGAAGCCTACGTGCAGGCCCAGCTCGACCACCACAACATCGTCGCTGTGCGCGACTTCATCGAGCAACCCGGCATCCTGGCCTTCGCCATGGACCTCATCGACGGCCCGTCCCTCGAGCAGGTCATGGGCGTCGAGCACCCCGGCCCGTGGCCACTCGAGCGGGTTCGCGCGATCATGGAGCCCGTGCTCGAAGCTGTGGCCTACGCCCACGCCCGCGGGGTCGTCCACCGCGATCTCAAGCCCGCCAACATCCTGCTGGACCGCGCGGGTGACGCCGCGGGGCTCGGGGCTCCGAGGGTCACCGACTTCGGCCTGGCCAAGGTGCTGTCCACCCAGGTTGGGGTGACCCGGGCAGGTACGACCATGGGCACGGTCCCGTACATGGCGCCCGAGCAGTTCAAGGGCGCCAAGGACACCGACGAACGTGCCGACGTCTTCGCCTTGGGCATGATCCTGCGCCGGCTGCTCGTGGGGTCCTTGCCGGTCAACCCCGAGGACATGACGGCATGCACGGACCTGTACCGTGGGCAGGTGCCCATGCCCATCGCCGGCCCCACCTTGCCGAGCCTGCCACCCGCCGTAGCCCAGGCCATCGAGACCGCTCTGGCCCTCGCCCCAGCGGATCGGATGGCAGACGCCGCCGTGCTGGCGAGTGCCCTGGGCTGGGCCTCGGGACAGGGCTCCACGATGCCTGCCTCCCCGCCCCCCAGGCACGAACCGCCCCCCAGGCACGAACCGCCCCCCAGGCACGAACCAGCCATCACCACCACTCCCTCCCGGCCCGTAGTCCCGATCCTCGTCCTGATCGGACTCGGCGGGCTCTTCACAGCGCTGGTGCTGGTCGCGTCGATCGCACTATTCACCATGAACACAGCGCCTTCGGAACCCACGCCGGACTCCACGACCACACCCACGATCACACCCAAGATCACACCCACGACCACGACCGCACAGCCCGAGCGCGAACCAGCCACCACGCCTCCGCCCGCACCCTCGAAGCTCGATGAAGCGATCTCGATCGTCAAGGCTGGACAGGCCTTGAGCTATTCTGCGCTGGTCCAGGCCACCAGCCTCGAACCCTGCGACGAGCTCTGGGTCATCCGAAACTGGATCTACGCCCGCCATGGCTACACCTTCACCACCGAGCGGGCCCGCAACCACTATGGCCGCGAGTCGGACTACCGGCGCAATCCCGCGGTCACCAAGAACACATCCGCGCGGTACATGACCAGCGTGGACACGGCCAACAAGGACCTCATCGTCGCCCGCGAGAATCAGCTGGGCTGTCGCTGACCCCTACCCGACTCAGGCGGCCCTAGCCGCCCTGTGGCATGGGAACAAAGACCATGGTGGTGCGGCCCATGCGCACCTCGTCGCCCTTGTTGAGCGCGGCATGTCGGATGGGCTGGCGATTGATCTGAGTGGGGTTGGTGGTGCTGGTGTTCATGAGCAGAACGCCCCCTTCCTCGGCCTGGACCAGCGCCTGCTGGGTGGAGACGTTGGGGTCGTCCACGCAGTGCGGGCCCAGGGCGGCATCGCGACCAAGGTTGTTGGCCCCCATGTAGATGGGGATCTCCTTGTAGAGCGGCAACGAGAGGCTGCGGAGCACAACGAGCCAGCCCGCTATAGGCCTCACCGCCTCTTCGCTGAACACGGTGTGGTTGGGGGCTCCCTGCTGATAGCGCCCAGCGCCAGGATGCCCCTCGACGCGGGTGGGATCCGCAGCGCCACCCATCTGCGCGCCACGTTCGAGACGGGTGGGCGGCACGGCTCCACCCCCGGCGCCGCCTTCGTGTACGGTCGGGCGAACCGGGCCACCGCCCTGGAGCGCTTGAGGCGCTCGTCCAACACCGGCCTCCATCATGACAGCACCGCAGCCACCGCAGCGCTTGGCCTCGGGACGATTGACGTATTCACACTTGCTACACGAAGCCATGAGATCCTCCGTGGCGGAACTCTATCACGAGAGGCATGGAACCTGCATGGACGGACCGCCAAACGGTTGACGGGATGCGTGGCCTATGGGAGCATGGCCCGGCACGAAAGCCGCTGGGGAATCAGGTGCTCTACCAGGGCGACACCATCGGATCCTGTATCGTCCAGGCGCCGCTGGGCGTGGGCGGCATGGCCGTGGTGGTCCGAGGCTGGGACCCGACCATGGGTCGCCCGGTGGCCATCAAGACCATCAAGCCAGAGCTCGCGGGACGACCCTCGGTCCAGGCCCACTTCGAGCACGGTGCGGCGGTGCTGGCCAGCCTGCAGCACACCCACATCGTCCGCACCTACGACATCGTCATCGACACCAGGAGCTCACCTCCTACCCTCGCAATGGTCATGGAGCTGGTCGACGGGCTGTCCCTCGAAGACGCCCTGCAGCGAGAGCTCGCGCCCCCATGGAACCTCTTCGAGGCCATGGCCGTCATGAGCCCGGTGCTCTCGGCGATGGCCTACGCCCACCGGGTCGGCGTGGTCCACCGGGACCTCAAGCCCGCCAACATCCTGCTGGGCCGCGGGCCGGGCGTGGACTGGCCAGGTGTGCCCAAGGTCATCGACTTCGACCTGGTCAAGCTCACCAACCATGTGGTCGGGGCCGACGCCAAGGCGGGCACCCGCATGGGCACCGTGCCGTACATGGCCCCCGAGCAGTACTTCGGCAGCCCCGATCTCGACGCCCGCGCCGACGTCTTCGCCCTGGGCGTCATCATGCGCCAGCTGCTGACCGGCATGTTTCCCGTCGACAACCCCAACGACGAAGCCCAGGTCAAGGCCTACTACCGCGGTGATCTGCGCCCCCCTCCCCTGCAGGCGCTGGCGCCACAGCTGCCCCACGCCGCCCGTGACGCCATCCAGGCGGCGCTCTGCATCGATCCCCGCCACAGGCCAGCCACCGCCGCCGAGTTCCTGGCACTACTGGGCAGCCAGTGGGGCTCATCGCCGCCGGTTCACGACCCCAGCCTGCCCCCCCCCCCCGAGCCGCAGATCCCTCATCAGCCCACACCTGCCCCCACCATGCCACAGCACAGCGACCCCGCCGACCTCGACCACCCACAGGCCACCACCTTGGCCCATCCCACCGCGCTGTGGGCAGGCTTGATCGGAGGGGGGGTTATCGGTTTCTTCCTGCTGGTTCTGGCCCTCGTCTCGTGCTGATTCCCCACGCCCCCTCCCTCCACAGCCGCCTCCCCGGACCTCCCCCATGACCGACCCCCAGCTCCCCAGCTATGAGCTCCCCCTCACCATCCGCTCGCTGACCGACGTAGGCATGGTTCGCAAAGCCAACGAGGACAGCTTCGTCGTGGTCAACCCCGACGACCCGCACGAGGCGTCGACCCGCGGCCGCTTGGTGGTGGTGGCCGACGGGATGGGCGGCGCCGTGGGTGGCGCCCACGCCAGCCGTATCGTGGTCGAGACTCTGCGGGACGCAATGTACTCCGACCACAACTTCCCTCCAGCGCAGGCCCTGGGCGAGTCCATCCAGCTGGCCAATCGAAACATCAACACCGAAGCACTGGCCCGGCCAGAGCTCAAGGGGATGGGCTCGACCTGCACCGCGATGCTGCTGGTGGGCAACCAGGCGTTCATCGGTCACGTCGGCGACTCCAGGGCCTACCTCGTGCGACAGAGTCGAATCCTGCACGTCACCGACGACCACACCAAGGTCCAGCTCCTGCTGGACTCGGGCATGATCACCCCGGAAGAAGCCGAGGTCCACCCGGAGCGCAGCGTGCTCATTCGCTCCATCGGGCCCAAGCCGACGGTCGAGGTCGATGTCCTGCCCCCCATCGATCTCGAAGAAGGCGACCGCCTGGTGCTGTGCTCCGATGGGCTCACCAACCACGTCAACGACTCGGAGATCCTGCAGATCGTCGAGGACCATCACCCGCAGCAGGCCGTCGAGCAGCTCGTGAAGCTGGCCAAGGAGCGCGGTGGTAGCGACAACATCACCGTGCACGTGGTGGCGGCGGGCTCTCCCGCCGGGCGCGTAGCCGTTCCGGTCACGGTCATGGAGACCGCCGCCCCGCCCACCATCCCGCCTGGACCGCCGCCCCGCCAGGGCATGGCCCGGTCCTCCTGGTTCCTGCTCATCCTGGCAGGCCTGGGCGGCACCTTCCTGGGTGTGGTGATCTTCGCCTGGGTCATGTCCACGGGGAACGGCGAGGGCAGCTCCCTGTCATCGATCTTCGGTGGGAGCCAGGGAGAGGTGGACAGACCGGCAGAACCGCCACCGGTCCACCCGAAGACGAAGGTGAAGAACAAGGCAAGGCAGCCGCCTCCCGAACGGACGGAGAGTGCGACGGCCGAAGAGGACCGCACCGGCAAGCCGGAGCCGATCGAGGGGCGCACGGCCACGGATCCCGCACAGGCCGACGCGGGGCCGATCACTCAACCAGCCCCACGAGCCGCCACGGTCCCGCCTGCTGCCACGAAGTACAAGGTGCTGCTGAGGGCCACGCGACCCAAGGACAAAGCCCCTCTCGCCGATTTTTCTTGGCGGTTCTACGAGATCAACAGCTACACCGCCTATGAAGTGGATCCAACGAATTTTCGAGTGGACCTTCCCAGTGGCAACTACCAGGTGGACTGCAAGCTGAAACCTAGTGGTGATTGGATCCCCGCCAAAACCGCATTCGAACTCAACGGGGAGGTCAAGGTCAGGTGCAACGTGGACAAGAGAGGTCCGGCTTGCAACTGCGTTTGACAAAGACTGAACGACCATGACCAAGGCAACACTCATCGCTGGGGCCATGATTGCCATGACGCCATGGACCGCTCTGGCTGCCGAGACCTGTTCCGACCTTCTGATCGGCAAGGTCGGACGAGGAATCGAGCTCATTGACGGGTTCGCCTGGGAACAGCTACCGAGCCACGCCGACGCCGTCACTTCACAGCTCGAATGTCTCGAGGTTCGTATCGATCCTGCGCTAGCGGGAAACACTCACTGGGTGGTCGGAGTCGCAGCTTGGTCGGTGCAAGACGAGTCGCAGCCACCGAGCACACACAACATCGAGGCACTGGCAGCGCTAGGGGCAGTGGCTCCCCACGCGGAACTACCCTTCTGGGCCCACGAAAAGCACCCGCTGACCATCGCCTTCCACGCCGCTTCGGAACGCCGCTTCGGCGCCGCCGCTACGCGAGATGAAGAGCGCGCGATCTTCGAAGCTCAACACTGCGTGGTGCACTACGACGGCTCACGAGCCCTCCGCCCCCTCGCCCGCGCCACCATCGCCCAGTGCATCGACCCCGAGAGCGACGCGGCGGTGTGGAGCACCTACCTCTTTGCCAGCGAGCCCCTCCCACAGCCCGCCCCCCCCGTCACCACCGCCACAGTCACCCCTCCCACCATCCCAGAGCTCACCGAGGCCCTGCCACCGCTGGTCGACCTCAGCCCCGAGCCGGCGGGCGGCTCCGCCTCGCCCCGAGCCTGGCTTGGCCAGCACCGCCAGCACCTGCTCTGGGCGGCGGGGGGCACCGCCGTCGCGGCCCTGGGGCTCGGCCTCGGCTCCGCGCTCACCCCCTCCTGCGCCGATGGCACCGATTGCTCGCCCACCACCAAGACGGGCCTGGCTGCCGCCTCCGCCGGGGCCGCGGGCCTCTCAGGGGTCACCATCGGACTCGCCATCGCTGGCGAGTGGTAGATTCTCTCCACCCATTTCAAACTAAACCACCGACCAGAAAAGAGGACACATCATGGCTTACTGTAAAAAATCGAGCCATCATTATGACTCAGACTCCCACCAGAGCTGCCCCTGGTGTGCCGACGAAGCCGCCAAGCAGGGTGGCGGTGGTGGCGCCGCCGCCCCGGACACGAAGTACGAAGAAGGGCCGGCTCCCGGTGGCCAGCAGCCGAACTACCAGGGCAACGCCCTGCGCCCGATCCCGCCCATGCCCAACAACTTCCTCGGAGGTGGCGGTGCCAGCGGCCCAGCTCCGGTGCAGCCCATGGGCGGAGGTGGCATCGCGGCTGGCGGGCCGAAGACCACCTACCTCGAGGCCACCGAGGCCACCGAGCGCCTGATGGGCTTCCTGGTCATCACCCACACCAAGGAAGACCAGGAACACCGCTACTTCCGCCTGAGCAAGGGGATCAACTTCATCGGTCGCCTCGGGTCACGCTGCACCATCGAGCTCCGAGACCCAGAAATCTCCGACCAGCACGTCCTGCTGGTCTGCACCAACAGCTCCACCCGCGCCATCGACCTGGACTCTCGCAACGGCATGATGATCGACGGCGACAAGTTCGAGATCGCCGAGCTGGCCGAAGGCGACACACTGAAGCTGGGCAGGACCCACCTCCAGTACGTGCCCTTCCCATGGATGGCGGAGTACTGATCGTGCCCTACTGCCCCCAGTGCAATGCCCACTGTCCCGAGCGCAGCCGCTTCTGCGATCAATGCGGCGGGACCCTTGACGCCGGGCAGCCTGCGCCACCCCAGCCAACGCCCCCCGCAGGGCCGCCTCCGGGTGCCCGCCGGGTCACCATCGGTCGTGAACCCGGCAACGACGTGCTCATCCCGTCCCACCAGGACCAGGTCAGCCGCAAGCACGCCGTGGTCCACGTGGCGGGCAGCGAGCTGTTCATCGAAGACCTGAGCACCACCAACGGTGTCTACGTCAACGGCCGCCCCGCGGTCTCCGCCTCGCCGTTCCGCATGAGCGACGAAGTGCGCTTCGGCACCTTCGTCTTCGACACCGAGCGCCTACGACCCTTCGTGACCACCCCTGCGGTCCAGCAGCCGGTGGCGCCCCAACCACCCGCGTCTGGGCGGCCGGTGGTGCAGGTCCGACACACCTTCTTCGATCAGGCCTTCAACGACGAGAGTTCCTGGCTGCCCCGCTTCATGATGGTCGCTGGCATCGCCCTGCTGGCCCTTTTCCTCATCCCGGTCGCTGCCAACGGCAGCGTCGTGGTCACCAGCTTCGACCTCCTCAGCGAGCCGGGCGTCAACGGCGCGATCAAGCTCACCATCGCACTGCTCCCCATCACAGGCATCACCCTGCTGATCCTACGGGCCATGAAGGCCAGCAGGACCGTCGTGGGGTTGGTGCTGCTGGGGGCTGCGGTGCCCATCATCCTGGGCTCGGGGCTGTCGGTCGACGATCTCCCCATGGACAGCTCCGACACGTCCGCCCTGGCCTGGCGCATGGGGCTGGGCTGGCTGATGTTCATGGGCTCCGCCACCGCCATGATGGTCTACAGCACGCGGCCCCGCGACAAGGTCGTACGCACCCTGCTGGCGGTCTGCCCCACCGTATTCCTGCTGCTGCACCTGCTCCCCGTCCAGACGCCGCTGGGCAGCGTGATCCCCCTGTTCGCCTCCATCGAAGAGCTCGGCGATCTGCCCGCCTTCGCGGTCATGGCCGTGGCCTCCAACGTGATGGCCATCGCCCTGTCCATGGGGGGCCTGTGGTTCCTCACCCCCGAGAAGACCCCGGGGGAACGCAAGGTCCCGGCCCAGGTGCTCGCGGCAGCCATCTGCTTGCTCCCAGCCGTCGCGATCTTCTTCATCGTGATCACCCTGGTGAACGAAGCGGCAGCCCTGCTCACCGCCCTGTGGTTCTCTGTCTTCGTCGCCTGCTACTGCGCCCTCCCTATGCTGGGAGGCTCCCTGCTCCTCCTGAACCTGCGCAAGGAGTCCTGATGTCCTTCCCGCTCTCTCATCTCCGGCGCGCGGTCACGGTGGCATTCGCCATCCTGCTGACAATTCTGCTGCTGGCCCCTGTCTCGGGCATGGCCGACAACGACTCCCAGCGCGTGACCAAGGTCGACGCCGACGCGTTCCCGCTGGTTCGTGTCTACATCGACGCCCCCAACGCCTCCTGGGCCGAAGGCCAGGCCCGGCTGCTCATGACAGACGCCCCAGATCCCATCGAGCTGAAAGCGATCCGGTGGGCCGCCGAAGAGCGTAAGGGCGACCCGGAGTCCACCCTACCGGGACCGGCCGAGCCTTCCGCTGAGGTTGGCAGCCTGCCCGTTCTGAAGTTCGCCGACCAGAACGACCCCCACGAAGGGCGCCTGCTGGTGTTCCTGGTCGACGGCAGCGGCAGCATGCGCGGCTCGGGCATCACCGACGTGCGCAAGCTCACCCGCGCCCTGGTGGGACGCGCCAAGCCCGAAGACAAGGTGGCCATCATCCGCTTCACCGACAGCTCGGAGCAGCTGCTCGCCCCCACCTCGGATCGCCGGGCCATCGACGCCGCCCTGGCCAAGCTCGACGCCGACCCCCGCGGTGGCACCGAGATCTTCGACGCCCTGGGGGACGCTCTGCAGGGCATGGTCAGCGATCTGGAGGAACCCATCCTTCCCGGGCGTCGCTTCTTCTTCCTGTTCTCCGACGGCATGGATGAAGGCAGCACGCTCACCGCGGATCACTTCCAGACCACCTTCCAGGCCCTCGACAAGCCTCCGGTCGTCTACACGGTGGGTGTGGGCAAGGCCACCTCGGCCAAGCTGCAAGACCTCGAGCTGGTGGCGTTCTTCGCCGGCAAGAAGGACAACTTCTTCGACCACCCCAGCACCATCCCCCTGGTCGAAGCCTTCGACCAGGCCTCGGCGGCGCTGGACTCCCAGCTGCTGGTCGAGGCCACCGTGCCCGCCTACTACCACCGCAAAGGCCAGCAGAAGGCCGTGCTCTACTTGCGACCGGGCGGCGGCGACGAGGTCGCCCTGCCTGTGACCCTGCCCATCGAGTCCGTCCCCGGCGACCTCGAAGCCGCCTACGCCGCATACCGCGCTGACATCGCCACGGTCGTGGAGACCAAGACGAATGGTGACGCCACCATGTCGCTAGTGATCTGGGTCCTCGTGGGCCTAGGCGCGCTCATCGTCGTGGTGATCGCTGTGATCGTCATCAGCGCCGGTCGCAAGAAGGCCGAGCTGCGCCGTCAGGAGCAGCTCGATGCCATGCGCAGCGAAGCCAACGATCGCAGCCGCACCGCCGAAGAGAAGATGGAGACCCTGCAGGCCGCCCTGAGCCAGCGGCAGAGCGAGGAAGCCCTCCGCGCCGCCGACATCGCCAGGCAACCCATCGCTGTGTTGATGGCGGTGGACGGCCCCCTCAAGGGCATGCGCTTCGGCGTACTCAAGAACCGGGTGGTGCTGGGCCGAGACCAGAACAAGTGCGACGTGGCCTTCCCGGTCGATGGTGGGGACAGCTCCATCAGCCGTGTCCACGCCGAGCTCGCCATCGGCGCCCAGGGAAGCTGGCAGATCACCTGCTTGTCCGACGGCGGCCTGGGCATCGGTGGCACGCAGATCCGCAAGGGCGAGCGCTACCCGCTACAGTTCGGTGATCACGTCATGCTGGGCAAGTCGCTCTTCGCGTTCAGCGCGCCCTAGGCCGAGAGCCCATGCTCCAGCCTGGAACGATCGTCGACAAGTATGAGATCGTCGCGCCCATCGCTGCCGGGGGCATGGGTGTGGTGTACCGCGCCCGCCACGCCCACCTTCGACAAGAGGTCGCGCTCAAGCTGCTGAGTGCCCACCTGGCACTGAACGAGCGCACCCGAACCCGCTTCGCCCAAGAAGCCTACGTCCAAGCCCAACTCGCCCACCCCCACATCGTGGCAGTCCGGGACTTCTTCGACCAGGACGGCACGCTGGGCATCGTCATGTCGCTGGTGGAGGGCCCCTCACTCGAGGACGTCATGGCTGCGGAGCTCCCGGGTTCCTGGTCACTCCCCGACATCCGTCACGCCATGCTCCCTGTGATAGAGGCGGTGACCTACGCCCACGCACGGGGGGTGGTGCACCGGGACCTCAAGCCGGCCAACGTCATGCTGGACCGAGCGGCCGCGAGCAGTGGGCTGGGTGTGCCGGTGGTCACCGACTTCGGCCTTGCCAAGGTGCTCACCTCCACCGCCGGGCTCACCCGCGCAGGGACCCAGATGGGAACCCTGCCCTACATGTCTCCCGAACAATTCGCGGGCAAGGACGACATCGACGCCCGCTCGGATGTGTTCGCGCTGGGGATGATGTTCTGGCGCCTGCTGGCCGGTGAGCTCCCGCTGAACCCCAACAGCATGGCCGACTGCGCGGCGTTCTACAGCGGCGCCCAGCCCCTGCCCGACCTGCGTGAGCGACGCCCCGGCCTGGACCCGGCCCTCGAAGCTGAGGTCCTGCGCGCGCTCAGTGTGCCGGTGCAGCAGCGCCACGAACACGCCAGAGTGCTGTACGACGCTGTGTCGCAGCTGCTCGAGCGCCCGGAGCCTGCAGCGCCCAAGGCGAAGCGCACTTCGGCGCCACCGGCCCCCGCAGCCAGCGTCAGCCCGACCCCCACACCACCCGTGGAAACGGAGCAGTCCGCCATCGACGAGCCTGTGGCCCGATCGTCCCACCGCGCCGTGTGGCTCGCCTTGGGCGGCGTAGCAGCCCTGGCTGTGCTGCTGGTGACGCTCCTATCGGTTGGGGCCGTCGGCTTCTGGGCCACCCACGAAGAGGGGTCCCCATCCGACGCGACCGCTACGTCTCCCATGATGCCCTACGAGCCTCCCTCCGTGACCTCACTGGAGCCAGAACCAGAACCAGAGCCAGAGCCCCCCCCGGTCCCCAGCGGGCCAGGCACCACCGACCCGCGCACCGGCCTGATCCGCGGTCCGGTGTGGGTCATCTGCGCCGGTGCGACCAAGAGCGAGAGCGGAGCGCGCCAGACGGCGGCGAAGCTGCGCACCAAAGGGCTCGACGCGGACGTGCTGTGGATCCCCGACTACGGCAGCTTGAGCGGTGCCAAGAGCTGGCTCATCTGGGTTGGGCCGGTGGACTACGGCGACAGGCCCGCTGCCGACGCCCTGGTGGCCAAGGTCAGCACGGTGGTGAAGGACGCCTACGGCCTCAAGCTCGACGCCAGCGGGCCTCGGGAAAAGTTGTAGCCCCATGCTCCAGCCCGGTGAGACCATCGAGAAATACGAGGTGCTTGGCCCCATCGCGGCGGGGGGCATGGGGGTGGTGTACCGGGTTCGCCACCGGCAGCTCCAGCAGGTGGTGGCGCTCAAGATGCTGGCCTCGCACCTGGCGCTGGACGATCGGGTGCGGCAGCGCTTCTCCCAGGAAGCCTGGGTGCAGGCCCAACTACAGCACCCCAACATCGTGTCGGTGAGGGACTTTGTCGAGGCACCCGGGCAGCTGGGCTTCGTCATGGATCTGGTGGACGGCCCTTCGCTGGAGCAGGTCATCACCCGGGAACGGCCCGGCCCCTGGAGCCTGGACCAGGCCATGGCGGTGATGGGCCCTGTGCTCGAGGCGGTGACCTACGCCCACGCCAGGGGCATCGTGCATCGCGACCTCAAGCCCGCCAACGTGCTGCTGGAGCGCAGCGACGACGCGCTAGGCCTGGGTACACCGCGCATCACCGACTTCGGGCTGGCCAAGGTGCTGGCCAGCACACAGGGGGTCACACGCACCGGTACCGTGATGGGCACGGTGCCCTACATGGCGCCCGAGCAGTTCCGGGGCTCCACCCAGATCGACACCAAGGCCGACGTCTTCGCCCTGGGCATGATGCTCTGGCGGCTGCTCACGGGCAACCTGCCGGTCCCCCCGGAAGACATGATGGCCTGCACCGAGCTGTACAGCGGGCGCCAGACGATGACGTGGCCCGCCTCGTCGACGGGCGTGCTCACCGCCGCAGTCCGAGCCGAGGTGAGCCGCGCGCTGTCCATCGATCCACAAGGCCGTCAGGGCAGCGCCGGGGACCTGCTCCAGGCCCTCACCGCTGCAGTGCGTGTGCCCACCGCGGCACCCGTCCCAGCGCAGCCGAGCTCCGCGCCTCCTCCCGCTGCCGACATCCCCCTCGCACAGAAGCAGCCCGCTGCTCCGCCCAAGCCCCTGCGCCCCACTCCCGTGACACAGCCGTCCGACCCCGACCCACCAACACACTCGCGACCAGCCTGGGCGGGCGTAGCGCTGACGGTCGCAGCACTGATGATGAGCGCGCTCGCCGTAGGCCTCATCACACAGGAGAAACACGAGCCTGTCTCGGAGAGCCCGCAGACTTTCACGGCCTCGCCCTCCCAAGCCATCGAGCGCACGCCACCACCTTCCACACCAGCGCCTGTGTCACCTCCACCGCTCCCCGAGCCCCAGCCCGTCACCACCCCGCAGTTCCAGGATAAGGCCACGTCGGCCAACCCAAGCTTCGACTGCGCCAAGGCGGGTACAGCCGACGAACACATGCTCTGCAGCGACGCCAGGTTGGCAGCCCTGGACCGCGCCATGTCGGAGCTGTACTGGAAGGTCTACCCCCTGGTGAAGCAGAGCAGCGCGAACCGGGCCAAGGCCTTGAAGGCCAACCAGAAGGGCTGGCTCACCCAGCGCACCGCCTGTGCCACGGGCAGCGCCAGCGAAGCGGCCAAGTACGACTGCATCGACGCGCTCTACGAAGAGCGAATGCGCTACCTGGTCGGCTACCGCTGAGAGCTCCACGCGCCGCTCCACACCCCGCAGAGCGACTCGGCCCCGCAGACCACGGCCTCGCTGATGCGCCGACGATGCGCTGAATCATTCAACTGGGCTTCCTCGAGGCGGTTGATGATCATGCCACACTCGAGCAGCACCGCGGGGAGGGAGGCATGGGCCAGCACCGCCAACCCGTCGCGACGAAACACCGCAGCACCAGGCTCCAGCAGGGTCATGCCCTCATTGGGGAGCGGCAGGGCGTGGTACAGCGAGGGCTCGAGGCCTTCGGCCACCAGGCCGTACCCAAGGGTCCGGGCAGCAGCCTCGCTGCGCTGGGGCTGGCCGCCACGCCGGGAGACGAACAGACAGAAGCCCTGGTGCTCGTCACAGTAGGGCCGCTGTTCGCCACCGTAGCTCCAGCTGTCGAGCAGCACCTCCTGCACCGAGTCGTGGTGCACAGAGACGAGCAGGTCGGCGCCGAGGGCCGCCGCCCTGGACGGCCGTTCCCGCAGCCCGAGGCCCACCCCCTCAGGGTCCAGCAGGAAGCTGCCCGTGAAGCCCGCGGTGTGAAGAGCCTCTTCGATCTCGAGGGCCTGCCGGCGGTTGAAGTCGTACTCCGCCACCCCGCGGGCACTCCGAGCTCCGCCTCCCGGCCCGTGCCCCACGTCGAGGGCAACGTGGAACTCGGAGGGCTCGCAGGTCGCCCGGGATGATGCGGGTGGGTCCTCTCCGGACGTCACAGGCGCTGCACGCAGCAGCACCCCACACAAACATACCAGGCGCAGCACGATCGTTATCGACCGTTCTCGGAGAAGTGCTGGTAGTCTTTCACGCTGTTCCAGCGCCCGCCCCAGTACCACCCGGCGGCGTCGAAGGCCGCGACCACAGCGTCGCCCTCGACCACCATGCCCGGCTGCACCTGGCTGCGATCGACGTAGGGAGCACCTTCGGGGGGATCAACCTTGGTACCCCGGACCCAGGGGTTGTGGATGGGGTTGATGTCGATGGCGGCACCGTAGGCGTGCTGCGACCAGGTCTTGGTGCCCCCCACAACGCGGCAGTTGAAGGCCGAAGTGTTGTTCGCGGCCATGGACTGACCGTCACTGCCCCCGTACAGGCCCACCCGCTCCATGCGCGCGACGGGGAAGCGAGCGGCGTAGATGGCCTCGAAGATGCCCACCATGGCCTCGGCCACCGAGGCCGCGACGATGAGCTCTCCCACCACCCGTTCACCCTCGAGGTTCCAGTGGGACAGCGAGATGTGGCGCAGATCGTCCAGGTGTACCGGGCAGCCTTCACGCCAGGACACTCCGGTCATGGCAGCACGGAGCTCGTCAGACAGGGGCTCGATGGTGGCCTCATAGGACTCGAAGCAGTCCTGGCCCTCAGCGCTGTCGACGCAGGCGCAGCCAGGACCCGGGGCGGTACAGGGGGGCTCAACCACTGCGGGTTCGGCAACCGCGGGCTCGGCGGGGGCTTCCACCAGCTCTGGCTCGACCGCTTCGAGCTCGGCCTCGGAACCGGCAGGCATCGCTGACGTGGCTTCCTCCGCGACCAACGCGGTGGCTTCGTCGACGGCAGCCTCGACTTCGGCCTCCGGCGTGATGTGCACGCAGCCAAGGACAGAGAGGACGAACAACAGGGTGCCGGCGGATGACATGGTGGACTCCAGGACGGACTTCAACGACCGCGAATGTAGCCGGAGTGCGCATAACCGCGCGTACCGTCCAGCGAACCCCCGTGGACCTCGACCTTGTACCACTCGTCGCGACCTACGTAGTGACTACGGCTGAGGATCTCGAGGCAGGCGCCATCGGGCATGGCGCCGACCTTGCGGCCCGAACGGCTCGCTGACGAGCGCAGGTTCAACCAAGGCTCATTGACGTCGGTGTAGGTGTTGTAGACCTCGTGCGTGGCCTCGTCACAGGGGTCCACAGGCGGTGGTGGCGGAGGCGGTCTGCTGGTGCCGCCACCCGCGGTCGAGGCCGACGATGACGACGATGACGACGATGACGACGATGACGACGATGACGACCCATGCGAGCTAGACGGCGGCGGGCTCATGCTCGCTACAGGATCGGGGCCGGTGTTGGTCAGCAGCACCGCCACGACGATCACACCCACCAGCACCAGTCCACCGATGCCCAGCACCACGGCGGTGACACCGCCGAACGGCGCCAGCCCCGCGGCCTTCTTGCCCGAGCTTCCCTGGGGCTGATCTTCGTAGACCGTGGGCGATGAGGGGCCGGGAATGGGAGGCTGCACGGCGGGAGTGGGCGAGGCCATGGGCGGCTGGGCGGCCACACTCCCAGGAGGCGTGCTGGGCCGGGGCGCCGGGGCACCCGAAGACAAGGCCACCAAGACCCCATGGAGCGTATCGGCGTCGGGATAGCGTGCCTCGGGATCGATGCTGATGGCCTGTGCGACCACCTGGGCCAAGGCTTCGGGTACCGAAGGCGCCAGGCTGCGAACGTCGGGGATGGGCACCTGCCCGCTGTATATCTGTGTGCAGGCCATCATGTTGTCGGGGTCGACGGGAAGTCGACCAGCGAGCATCCGCCACAGCATCATCCCCAGAGCGAACACGTCAGCGCGGGGCCCGATGTCTTTGCTGCCCACAAACTGCTCGGGAGCCATGTAGGGGAGGGTGCCCATGACTGTGCCTGCGCGTGTGAGCCCCGCCTGGCTCTCCACGATCTTGGCCAGGCCGAAGTCCGTGATCTTGGGAACGCCGAGCCCTGAATGCGCCGCCCGATCGAGCAACACGTTGGCGGGCTTGAGGTCACGGTGCACCACCCCACGAGCGTGGGCGTAGGCCACCGCGTCGATGGTAGGCAGCATCGCCTCGAGCACCAGCTCGTGAGCCCATGGCCCCGGGCGCTCGAGCTCCATCACCTGCTCCATGGAGGGTCCGTCCACCAGCTCCATCACAAAGGCCAGGATCTCTGCCTCCACGATGAAGTCGGAGACCTTGACGATGTTGGCGTGGGGTAGCTGAGACTGCACGCGGGCTTCGGTCATGAACCGCTTGCGCACATTCTCATTCATCGCCAGGTTGGGTAGGAGCACCTTGACTGCGCAGGGCGTGCCCAAGTGCACGTGCTCGGCTTTGTAGACGATGCCCATCCCCCCCGCAGCGATGGAGCTGTGGATTAGATACTTGTCGAGCTGCTGTCCCTGCTGAAGCATGTCACCCTCCGGATTCCTGCGCCCGCTGATGGTTCGACGCCCGCATTCGGCAAGACGAGCCTTCCGAGGTTGATTATCATCCTCCAACGTGGGGGCGGATGCAACCCGTGCGCACCCGCAGCGACGCCGACTTGGTTGTGCTCGGTCGTTTGGGGCCCAACCACACCCACACCGTCGGCGGTGAGCTACGGTTCGCGCAGCGCTCCCAGCCGAGCCCCGATCTCGGTATCTCCCTCGCGCACCAACCAAGCCTCCAAGTGCTCCCCGGGGCACAGGGTCGCCGCGACACGACGGTGGGTGCGCAAGGCATCGGCGGGCAGCCCGCACACAAAAAGCTGCTGCGATGCGAGTTCCACGAGCGCTCGCAACGCTTCGTCGGAGGGGTGCTGCTCCTCGAAGTTGCCGAGCAGGCAGATGTTCAGGTGTCCAGTGGTGTCGTAGCCCGTTCCCGTGTCGGACTCGAAGCGGGGATCCCGCCCCTGGTAGACCTTCCCCGAAGGTCCGATGAGGTAGTGGTAGGCGATGTCGCCCCATCCTCGATCGACCTGGTGGAATCGCTGAATGCGACGCAGGGTCTCGGCTTCGTCCGCACCGGCTTCGGTGACCCACGCCGTGTGATGGATGGTGACGAATCGAAGCTCACCGACCTGTTCTACCATGGCGCTCTCCGTGGCGTCCGAGGCACCCCAGGACGCCCGCGAGACGCTCTCGAGCACAGCCCGTGGGGCAGGCTTCACCTGGTCTGAGGGGCTGACAGACGCCATCCCCATCGCTACCAAGGCGACGACACAGAGGCTCTTCACGACTCGAAGCATGGCACACTCTCCTACTCCAACCACATCAGCACTCCCCCCGCGAGCCGCAGCGTAGCACCCCTCGACAGCGGCAGTGGGCTTCCTGGCGGGCACGGCTGGCCATCCAGCAGCGTGGACTCGGCTCGTCCCAGATTGCGAACCACCCAAGACCCCGCGCCTGGCTCGATCACAAGGTGCCAGCGCGAGACCTCCGCTACGTCCACCACCACATCGTTGTCGGGAGAACGCCCGATCCGCACCGCGCCATCGCCGAGGGGCACCCAGGTGGGCTCGACCCCGGGGGGATGAATGCGCATGCCAGGCTGTTCCCGGCTCGCGGATCCGGCGGCCGGTTGTGCTCCCGAAAGCGCCGTCTGCGCGCTCTGCTCACGCGTTCGAACCAGGACTACCAGGGCACCCACCGACAGCACGAGAACCACCAACAACGCAGCACCGCTGCTCTCAGTTGGAGCACGCGACCAGACCGGTTCTGCGGCCCGCCAGCGCTCCCGAGCAGAGACGACCTGCTCCGAGGCGCCGACCGCCACGGTGGCCCAGGTGGTCAACCCGACCCCTGCGCCATCCGTAGCGTGCAGCGCGAGAGGGTAGAAGCCCACCTCTACGGGAGCCTCCAGCTCGGCCACACATCGGTCATCAGAGGCGACGTGCAAGGGCACCTCGACCATCGCGCCTGCGGGTCCGAACAGCTCGGCACGACCACCGCCGCAACCCTCGAGGGCCACGCTCACACGCTCACCCGGGCCGAAGCGATCCGAGAGCGTCTCTAGCCGAAGCGCGCTGGTGCTGTCGGCCGAGATGGTCATGGCGTAGGCCTCCCCCGACGATGGGACGTCGCGCCCCTCTGCCTCGAAGACCCACCGGCCGGCCTCGAAGGGGACCTTCAGCACGCGGAACGCGCTGGCTGCCCCACCTGTGGTGTAGCCCTGCTCTCCTGGCTCGTCCGTCGAGTACTCTCGACCCGAGGGAGACCGCGCAGAGAAGGCCAGGTCACTCCCAGTCCAGGACCCCGTCAGCTGGATGCCGGCAGCGCCAGCCACGACACCCGATGGCAGTTCGATTACGACAGGTTGCAGCTCTCCAGGGCGGATGACATCACGAACCTGAGCCAGGGTGCGCATCCCGCGGGTGCTGTCCAGCAGCTGAATGAGCGTCTCCTCCAGCCCGGCGTCCGTGACGGGCACACACCAACCGTCCAGGGCGTCGGCCAGGCCACACAGCACCTCGAGATCCGCTTCCTTGCCGACGGGAATGGCGTGAAGCCCCACCCCCAGGTTCCGCAGTTCGGTCAATAGGGAATCGAGCCCCTTGGTGTCGCTCTTTCCATCGGAGACAAACAGCACCAATGGGGCCGGCCCGTCCGATCCCTTTGCGACCTCGAGCGCCGCGGCCAGCGCGGCGCCGAAGTTGGTCCCCCCATCGGGCCGGAGGCCTCGCAGCGAGGCCTCGAGCACCGCGTGGGACACACCCACCGGCTCGAGGCCACGAACCGTTCGGGCGGTGCTCTCGAAGGCCACCACTGCCAGCTCGTCCTCGGGTCTGAGCACGCTGGCGACCAGGCGCACGGCGCGACGAGCGTGCTCGATGGGCAGGACAGCCGAGCCGCCCTGCCCCATGGAACCCGATCGATCCAGGACGATCACCACACGCGCCGTGACAGCATCGGGACGGCGAAGCACCATCGGCAGGTCGCGGTAGTCCCCCAGGCCCACGTCACTCAAGACGGCCAGAGGGTCCGTCACGAGGCGTTCGGTGGACGCCACCGATCGCGGGCTGGGGGCCTGGGCCGCGCCCTCATGCTCACGGGTGCGCTGGTCGGGAGCGGACGAGGCGGACTGCAGGCCCTCGAAGTCCACGGCCAGCTGGTGAGCAACGATGGTGGCGTCCGCCAGCTCGAGGGCCCCCCCCAAGCTCTGGCCCCCGTAGTAGGCGACCCGCCCCAGCGCCACCAGCGCGTGCTGCGCTCCTGCAGCCAGATGCGCCGAATGACCCCAGATCACGTGCGCAGCGTGGCTGGTTCCTTGGGTCACGGCGCTCGACGCCGTCACGCCGCTCGCCAGCCCCAGCACGACCCCACCCGCCACGTGCAGAACCTTGCCACCGTAGTAGGCATAGACCTCGACCTGCTGGGGTTCCACAATCCCCAACCGGGCCGCCAAGCTCGCCCCGCCGAGGGCCACGTTGCGGTACACATACCGCTCGAGGGGCGACTCCACGTCACCGTCGAACGGGTCGATGGGCTGCTGACTGCCGTTCGCCTGCTGCTCGAGATCGTGCACCAGATTGGCGCCGAGGGTCCAGGCGGAGTCGGCCAGGTGGATGGCAGCCAACGCCGTCAACAGCACGGGGTTCGCGGCTTGCTCAGCCTGGGCCGATCCCACCAGGAATGCGGACCGGTTCAGGGCTTCCAGCTCGGCCGAGGCGGAGACCGACAGCGGCCGCCCTGGCGGCGGAATCACCGGGGGAAGGTATCCACCAGGCTGATAGAACTCGCCGACATCGAACGCCGGGTCAGTGGCCTGCAGCACGAGCCTGGACCACGCCAGGATGTCCCCATGGCGTCGGGACACCCACAGCTCCGCAACAGCCAGATCACGACCCTCGAGATCCCACACGAACAGACCACGAACCCGAGTCTCTGCGATGCCGCCGCCATGTGGCGAGATCAGATCCACCGTCTGACTGTGAAGCGTGACCCGATGCCAGCGTCGCCCGGAGAGCTCGACTTGGCTGGCGACCAATCGGACCGGGAGGCTCCCGAAGGAAGACAGCCCATCACCAACGCGAACCTGCAACTCGAGCTGTTCCTGCGACAGGCCCCCGCCCTCGAGCTGCCGGATGAGCTCGCTCGCCAAGGCTCCCTGCACCGACGGATGATCGGTGGGCTGCTGGGGATCGAGCCGCGTGGTCACGGAAGCCTCGACGTCCGCCAGGGAGAAAGACAAGGGGCTCCCCTTTCCCTGCAACGAAGCGGACAGCAACTCGGTCTCGTAGCGACCGGGCTCGAGTCGCTCCTGGTGGAGCAGCGCTACCCTCCGGGTCAAGTCCCGCCCATCCCACAGCTCGCTGACGAGTGCGTAGTCGCCCTCCACAGCGGATACCGTCACACCCGTGCGGTCACTGCTGCGCAGCCCCCCACCGAGCCACAGTGCCATGGCCGCCAACACCACCGCCATGGCGACCAGGGCCGCCAGCGCGTACACCAGGGGACCGCGTCCAGTCTGCGACGAGGCATTCGCGACCGGGGCATCGAGAGAGCAACCGCAGTCATCGCAGAAGCGGGCGGTCTCGGGGCTGGACGAGTTGCACCGGGGACACAGCATGTCGACGCGCCTAACGCTCGAGCTTGGCAGCGAGAATCTCCGCCTTGTTGAGCAGGTATCTCTGGCCCAGCCGAACCTCGTCGGCGAGTGAAAAGGGCGTGGAGCCCTGAACTCGGTGGCCGTTCAACCAGGTTCCATTCCGCGTCCCAGCATCCTCGATGTACATTCGCTCACCCACGATGACCACGCGGGCGTGGTACCGACTCACCCCAGGAGCGTTCCACGGAACGACGATGACGTTGTCATCAGCCCGCCCGATGGTGATGCCCTCTCGCTGGGGTGGGGCGGGTACGGTCGGGCTGCCTTCGCCAGCCAGCGGCACCCCGCATTGATCGCAAAATCGAGGCCTGCCGAAGAGCGGGCTCCCACAGCTCGGACAGGTCGTCATGGTCCCTCGACGCCTAAGGGTGCCACTGCAGTATACAGGATAGGGGATCGGGCGGAGGTGACCATGCAATGTCCAGCTTGCGGAGCGCAGAACTCTCCGGGTACCCACAGCTGCCAGCGCTGCGGGGCAGGGCTCCCGACCGGGCCGACAGGGACCTCGTTCGTCATCGGCCGTGATCCGAGCTGCGACATCGTGCTTCCCACTGACGATACCCGCGTCTCCCGACGCCACGCCAAGATCACCGTGCTCGCACCAGGACGCTTCCTGATCGAAGACCTGGGTAGCTCGAACGGAGTCCAAGTCGACGGCCGGGCGGTGCAGCGCGCCGAGCTGGGGCCGCGGTCCCTGATCACCTTCGGTACCTACCACCTCGACACCAGCTTCCTGGGGCGCCTCCACCAGGCCTCTCCTGCCGCACCTCCCGCGGCTCAAGGGCAAGGGCACTGGCTGATCATCGGTCGGGATCCCGGCTGTGACATCACGCTCCCCTTCAACCTCGACGGCATCTCACGCCAGCACGCCCGCATCCGCCAGACGGGGGCAGGCCACTACGAGCTCGAAGACCTGGGCAGCGCCAACGGCGTCTACGTCAATGGTGCCCGGACACAGCGCTGCAGCGTCACGGCGAGCGACACGGTAGGCCTGGGCTCATCCACGGTTCAGGTGGTCCAGCTGGCCCAGGACGCAGCGCCCCGGCCCGCACCCGGCCCCATGGTGCCCGCACCCGGGCCAGGCTCGCCCCCACAGGTCGGTCCCCCCGCCCACAGAGCCATCCCGCCCTGGGCCCCCATCGCCGCCGTGTTCGCGCTCCTGGTCGTTGGTCTCGGCATCTTCTGGGCCTACAGTCAGGGCGGCTCCGGCTTCGGCGACGCTACGGCCAGGCGCGAAGTGCTGTCACCCACCGAGGCGCTGGAGCGAATGGAGCGCACCCTCGAGGCCGATGGGGATCTCGATGCCCACTTCCAAGCCTACGAGCTGGTCGCACAGGAACTCGAGCCGGTTCGGGAATGGGTCCTCGAAGCCGACCTGATCTACTCGGCCTTCGTGGAGCTGTCCGAAGCCGAGGTCATGGGGGTGCAGGTCTGGGACAACCTGGTCGACACCAACCCCTACGCCAGGGTAGCAGAACTGTTCTTCCAGGCGGTAGGCAAAGCGGTCACATTTGCGCGCACGCTGTCAGACCAGCTCCACGACCTTCCCGCCAGCGTCCAAACCTCCAGCCAGGCCTTGCACCGTGCACAGCTCGAGCCAAGCGCAAGCTCCGTACTCGAGGCACGCTCGGCGCTGAACCAGACCGCATCCCAGCTCGAGACACTCCGCAACGCGCTGGCCCCCTTCCAGTCCGCGCTCGACACCGTCGTCAGCGATCTCGACGCCGCTGGAGACGCCCTGCATGATCTCTCGGACGACTCCACACTGGGCACCTTCGCCGCCATCGGTGAGGGAGCACTGCGCGATCTCGAGAGACCATTCGGTGCCGCGGCAGCCTGGATCGACAGCTTCCGCGGTGCCCTGCGCGACGACGCTGCTACCCTGGGGCAGGCGGTGTCCGCCATCGATCAGGTAGACATCCGCTGACCACCCATCAGTCCGGGGCGACCACCCCGCCTGCGGGTTGGGGGGGGAGGGGGCGAGCGATCACCACGCCCCGCCGCTTGTCGTTCCAGGTGATGTAGCTGCCCACCGAGCCACGGGTCACCGTGACGACCTTCAACAGGCTGGAGGCGTGCAGCAGGTGCGGCAAGCCATCGGGTCCCACATCCACCAGGCCCACATGGCGAATGAAGAGCCCCGGCCAGTTCCCCACCACTGCGACGACATCGCCGCTCTGGAGCTGCCCGTGGATGGGAGCGACCGCTTCGCGATCGATCATGACGCGCTGGGTAGCGCTCAGGCGCTGCTCGACCGCCACGATCTCCTCGGCCACATCAGGATCGGTCAGAGCAGGGTAGCGATGGGCACGCTTGGACATGTAGTCGAAGGTGAACGGCACCCTGTCGCCGCCTAAGGCCAGCGTCAAGAGCTCGAGGCTACCTCGAGCAGCGTTGTCGTCCAGCCAGTCGCTGAAGTAGTGGAGCCTCGAAGCGTAGCCCTCGATGACACCGCCGCGGTAACGAAATGCCTGGAGCTCACTGGTGAAGCAGGACTGATCAGGGGTCTCGACGTAGGTGCAGCGGGCCACCGCTAACGAGGCTTCGACCAACGAGACACACTCGAAGCCGCTGAGGTCCACGCTCAAGGCCTCCGGATCGGCCGTCTGCGGGGGAAGCACATAGAGCTTGCCTACCTGGCTTCGAGCAGCGCGCACAACCAGCTCGCCAAAGGGCTCGCCTGGGCGCACAGAACCGATGCGGTCATACCAGTCCTGAAGTTGCTCCGGCCACGCGGGCGGGGGCTCCGCTTCCACTACGATCGCAGAGTCCCCCTGCGCGTGCGCGACAGAGAGCGGTACGACGACACAGAGGACCAGGATAGCTTCGATGAGGCGCTGCATGCCTGGCCTGCTAACCCAACGGCCGGGCCCGGCTCCAGCGCCAGGCCACCGCGACCACACCTGGAGAAGCCCAGACTCATCCTTGTCCTGTCCACCAGCCTTGCGCTGGCGCTGGCCTGCGGCGGAGCTGAAGACGCCTCCGAGGCCCTGTTCGACGAGGTAGCCGCCACGACCGAGCCCGTGAGTGAGCCGGAGCCGCTGACCAAGGACTGCTGCTGCGCCCTGGGGGCGGACATCGCCCACCCCGAGCCCGACACCTGGCGCACCATGGACCGCATGGAGTGCCAGAGCGTCGAAGGGCTGTGCCAGGAGACCCATGACAAGTGTGAGACTCAGGCCGAACCGGAAGTCGAGGCCGAGGCCGCCCCGGTTCCACAGCCAAGGCCGGGCCCGCGCGCTGGGAAGATCGGCAAGAAGAAGCCCGGCTTCGAGGGCGCAAAGAACCACTGATCCCGTCCGGCACCCTCGGGAAGACGAAACCGCGAGCCGACGGCCTGGACACCGAGTGGCCGCAAGTTCGCGGTATGCTCGGGAGCATATGATGCGTGGACACCCATCGAGGAGAAAACCATGAGAGACCGCCTCTTGGTCTTGGCCACGGCCGCCGTTGTGGCCTGCGGTGAACCCGATACCGATCCAGACTCCACGAGCACCGCGGGCGGAGCTGCGATGGCCAGCGTTCCCGCGAGCGCCACCGGCTTGGTTGATCTCGCCTCGATGTCTGGTATCGAACAGCTGGACGCCAGCGCCTACACCACCTCCATCGTCGAGTCCGCACTCTACTAGGAGAGCCACAAGATCCGCGGAAGGCTGCGGGGCACGATAGTCAACAACAGCAGCCACGTCATCACCACGGGCGAGCTCAAGTTCAAGGTCACCGTGAGCTTCGAAGACGCCTGCGACCAGGAGATCCGCGGCTCCAAGACCCTCAAGTCGCTCCAGGTGAACGACCGCGCGCCCTGGAGGCCCGGGGAACCCCTGGACTTCACCATAAGCAGCGACGACAACCTGGCAGGAATCACCGGAGAGTTCCCGACCACGAAGGTCACCTGGGAGGTCTACGCCTACGTCGAGGATCCCCTGTGCCACAAGGCGCGAGACGTCTTGTTGGAGTTCCCGGGCTCGTGGTCCGCGGCCACGGTAGGGGCGAAGGCGTCAGGAATCGCCATCGCACACCAGCGCCTCCGGCTCACCAGCGCCCCCGACGGCGGCTCCCACATGGAGACCGTGGACGAAGGCACGCCACTCACGCTCCTGCAGGTGAAGGGCCGCAAGGTCCGGGTTCGCACTCCAGGCGGCACCGACGGTTGGACGAGAGGCGGGTACGTCGACCTCGCCACAGCGGAGTCGATGTTCCGATGGCCCAGGCCTGGGGCTGGGGCTGGGATGCCCTGTACACCACCTCCATCCCGGGCGTGCGGGCCTGGTATGTCGACAAATACCAGAGCCAGCAGATCAAGGAGTTGAACCTCCACACCGGTCCCTTCGAGTTCGCGCTGATCAGCTTCGTGAGCGACGAGGACCCCCTGCTGACGGAGGATCTCATCACCCGTGCCGAACGTCTCCCCCTGCTGGGCGGTGACGACGGCTGGTAGCACTCGGGATCAGGGCTCGAAGACGAAGGGATAGGAGACGATCACGATCCCGCCACCCTTGGGCATGGGGAACTGCCAGCGAGACGCCTGATCGTTCAGGCACTGCTCCACCGGTGGGCTGTGCAGCGTGGAGGACTTGGTGGCGGCCGAGGTGACCGCGCCGTCCTTGGCGATGACGAACTTGATCACCACCTCGCCAGCGAGGCCGGGATTGCCCTGCAGCCCAGCGCTGTAGCAAGCCAACACCTGATTCTGGTGCCTGTCCACCACAGCATCGATGAGGGACTTGTCCAGGGCCCCGAGCACGATGGCATCGGAGCTTCGAGTCGCCATCCGTCCGAGGCCGGCTGCGGCATCTGCGACGACGACGCCTTCGGCGTCGATGGTCCCCTGGTCGAGCACCCAGGCCGTGCCGTCGTGGCGGAGGGTGTGCATCACCGCGCGGGTGCTGCTCTGCTGGACCGCGCGATACAGCAGGTTCTCCTTGTAGGCGAAGGCCCGCCAGGCCGCGTCGGAAGGCGGCTCAATCACCTGGAACCAGCCGTACGGACCCGACGTGAGCCTTGCCATCAACACGCGCTCGGACCAGCGACTGTTCTTGCGATCCCGCATGAGCACATCGTACAGCGGCGTGGACACATGCGCGTGGCCCGGCAAGGGACCCAACAAGCTCGCCTCGCGCAGCTCGAGCTCTCGTCCTGAGCTCTGCGAGAACAGGGCGGCGATGTGCTTCTGCTCGTCCGGGCTGACCTTGGCCCTGGGGAGATCGACGAGCATCGCTCCGACCGGGAGCGGGCCACCATCGGCCTCCGCGTCTTCCTCGGCCGAAGCGATGGGCGGCGTCGGAATGTTGCCATCGGGGTGGTGTCCGAAGGCCAAGGACGGCACCGCCGGGGTGATCATCGGGAGACGGTCACCCGGCTTGGCGATCTCAACGCCCTGCTCATCCTTGATGACAGGCCCGCCCCGACGGGGCCGCTCGAGCTTCCAGGGCGACCCCCCGAGGCTCTCCATGGAGAGCAACTCCACACGCTTGGACGATCGAGCCTCGGGGTCCGTACGGCGAATCCAGACATGATCGGGCTCGAAGCCGATGCGCTTGGTGATGGCACCACAGACCACACTGGCTCCGTAGCTGTCCACCGACTCGATGTGTGAGCAGTCCCAGCTGGACCGCACCTGCTCCAAGCCGCGCTGGGCTCGCCACACACCCGCAGACGGCTCGAACACGAAGAGCCCAAGGGGTCCCTCGAGGTCATCGCCCTGCTGAGAGAAGACCAAGTGGCGAGCACCGGGGCATGCGCCCTGGACCGAGAGCCCTTGTTCCCAGCTCTGCTCCCGGTCACCACGCCGTAGCGTGATCCACGCCCGGGCTTCGAGGGGCTGCTCGGAAGCGGAGCACAGCGGGAGGGGTGTGCGCCACTGCACAGAGCTCCCCGACAGCACGACATCATCGACCACGATGCCCTCGAGGGACGCGGGGTCGAGGCCGAGGCGGGGGGCGAGCGCCAGGACCGCTTCGGACCATGGGGTCCACACGGCATCGGCGCCGACCTTGGCCTGCAGCAGCACCTCGAGCTCGTAGCCGGGAGGCGGCGGGGCTCCGACATCGAGATCGAGGCCCGACAGCACCACACCCACGGTGGCGGTCCCGCGCTCGAGCTCAGTGCCACCGGGCAGGCTGGCCACGAGGGCTTCCTCCAAGGCGGCCGTGGCCGCTTTCCAGCCGTTGTCGGTGTCGCTGTGATCCGCCGCGTATCGCCAGAGCCCCTCGACAGAAGGGCTACCACCCTGCAGCTCTGCCCAGGAGATCTCCTCGAGCTTCGCGGTAGCGTCATCCAGGCGAGGATGATCGGGGTAGCGGTCAAGCAGCAGCAGCCAGGCGGTGCTGGCGCCAGCCGCGTCAGCCTCGGAAAAGGCTCTGTCGAGCTCGAGCAGGCGCGCTTGCTCGACGTGCTCACCCTGAGGATAGCGCAACACATGACCCCGCAGCGCATCGGAGCGCTGGGACTGTGAGACCGCCGCGAAGGAGCTGGCTTCTGCCAGCTCCAGCATCTCGCGAGCTGCCGGGGTATCCGGGTACTGGCGGGCGATGCCACGGTACACGCCTTCGTTGTCGCAGCTCGCGGCGTGCCCGAGGGCCAGGCCGGCCTCGAGCTCCCGTACCACAGGCGTGAGATCGTGATCGGTGAACTCGTCGAGGAAGAGCTGGCAGCCCACCATGGAGGGCTCGAGAACGAGCAACTCGTGCCAGGCGCGGGCCTTGAGATCCAGCAGGTCGTTGATCGCGAGGCGCGAGTCCTCCTTGGCGATGGCCTTGTCGACCTTGGCCAGGACCTTGTCGGGCTTGCCCTTGGTCAGCAGTGCCTCGAGCTTCTCGGTGGCGGAGCCCGCCCAAGCCGGGCTGGATGCGAGCAGACCGACCGTCAGGATCGGAAGCGCGCGGACAATGAACTTGTGTTCACGGTATAGACGCATCACTTCATGCCCTCCATCGCCGGCAGATCCTGCTGAGGAGAGACCAAGACGAGCTCCACCCTGCGATTGCGGGCCTTGCCCGACGCGATCTTGTTCGAGAACAGAGGATGGCTCTCGCCGAAGCCCGCCGAGAGCAGCTGGCTGGGCCGCACCCCCTTCTTGGCGAGGTAGTCACAAACCCAACGAGCACGACCCTCGGACAAGACCTGGTTGGACCGCTCGGAGCCGTCGCTGTCGGTGTGCCCCTCGACCCGCAGGCTCACTTGATGGTTGCGCTTCAGGTAGAGGGACAGGTCGTCGAGGTGGGGCCACAGGGATCGATGGGGAACCTCGGCACCGCTGGAGAAGAACACATCACTGAACGCGTACTCGCGGTTGGCCACCCGCTCCATGCCGAAGACGGTGCCACCTTCGGCGCTGGCCAGGACCGCCTGGCCGCCGGGAGAAAAGTCACCGAAGCTCACCGTGGCTCCAGCCGCGCCCTCGAGCCCAGTGTTCTGTGCATACCAGCTCCGCCCGAGATCGTTGGACGCCAGCACCCCCGCGCTTGTGAGGGCGACGGTGAGCTGCCGGACGGTTGGATCGAACAAGACACGCCGGACCTCGACGGGGCTGCCATCCCTGGACAGCGAAGCGAGGTCCACCGCCCGCCAGGAGAGGCCGTCGTCGAGGCTGCGCCACAGACCATCAGGCCCCGTCGCGAAGGCCAACCCCTCGCGCTGAGGATGGAAGAAGAAGCCGGTTGGAACCTGCTCGCCCCAGGGCACGCCGGTGACCTGCTCGAAGCTCTTTCCACCACTCACTGAGCGCCACAGGGTACCGTCCTTGGCCAGCAACAGCACCACACCGTCAGGACGGGACGCCAACACGACCGCATCCTGTTCGGCCTGCCACAGCGAGGCCATGTCCCAGGTGCCCTCCGGGGGACGGCTCCAGACACGGCGGCCGTCCAGCGCGAAGACCGACCCGGAGCCCCCGGGGTCCAACGCCAACGCTACAGCCTTGGCCCCCTCGAGGCCCGCGGAGGTGAAGCTGTCGCCGGAGTCCAGGCTGACCCACACCTCGCCGTCGGCAGACAGAGCCCAGACCAGGCCCTCCAGGTGAGGGTCCACGATCAGCTCGGTGAGCGGGCTCGCGGACAAACCAGCACCACACTGCTCCCAGGTGGAGCCATCGCTCGAGCACAGCAGCCCACCCTGCGCCAAAGCCATGAACATGCGCTTGGTCGGGCCGAAGCCCGTTCGGAAGAGGGCGACTCGAGTGCCGTCACCCGCCGGCGCCGCGCCACCGCCCTCGGCGAGCCAGGCGTAGTCGCTGCGCACGCGGAGCTTGACCTGGAGCTGATCGATCACCGGGGGCGCGTTGGGAGGGCGGCGGTACACCAGGCGATACTGCTTGGAGGCCTTCTGGGAGATGGCCTCCATGATGCCGCCGAAGTCGGAGCGGGGGCTCAGTGTGAACAGAGCTCCTCCCGTGCCCTCGACCAGGGTTCGGAACGGACGCTCGGCCGGGGTGACGCAGTAGACAGCCACATCGCGGGTGGCCAAGGTCTCGGCCAGCTGATCGGGGTCCCGAACGCCGCGCCCTGTCACAGGGCCCTCGTCGGACAGCACGATGAGCAGGCGCTGGGCATCCTCACGCATGTCGAGCTGGGAGCTGTGGTTGAGCGCCATGAGGTGGTCCTCACGGCTTCCCTTGCCGATGCCGATGTCGGCGACCCAACGCTGGAAGGTCTTGGGGTCGGAGGTGAGGCCCGCGCGCTTGTGCGCCGCGGCACCGTTGACCATGTCGATGCTCTCGACGAAGGTCACCAGGCCGAGCCGGAAGTCTCGGCTCCGCAGGCGCATGATCTCGGCGAAGCGCATGATGCCCAGCTTGACGCCATCGATCTCCTCCCGCATCGATCCGCTGATGTCGACCACAAAGACCACATCCAGAGGGCGATCCTGCTCCATGCCGGCGAAGTCGACGATGTCGGCACCGAAGCCGGCATCATAGATGGAGAAGTGCTGCTCGGCCAAGCCACCGACCAGCTGCCCGGCGCTGTCGACCACATCGACGTAGATGCGGTAGGTGCCGTCTTGGCGCCGGAACGCTCGTGTGATGTTGTTCTGCAGCTCACCCGGGTAGGGGTCGCGCTGGTAGTGGTAGAGGTTCCACTCCAGCTCTTCGGCCAACAGCGCCTGATCCGTGTCGGGGTATTGATGCTCGAAGGACCGATAGACCGGCTTGGTGTGGCTGGCGGAGGTCTCATCCCAGGCCAGGTCCAGCTCTCGTGCGTAGGCACGCTGAGATCGTTCGCCCTCACGGAAGGCCGTGCGGAAAGACCGCCAACTCTCGACCGAGTCGTCGGCCTCGGCTCGGGCCCACCCCAGGTCCTCGGAGCGCGTGCGAGCCTCACCGGCAAAGCTGGACTCGGGGTGATCCCGCAGGAAGCTCAGGTAGACGTCCAGGTCGTCGGCTCGCCGCACGGCACGGTAGGCGAGCTCGGCCTCGCGTTCCTCGGCGAAGGGAGCGTATCGGCCGGCCGGATAGCGGCTAAGGAAGCGCTGATAGGCCGCGACGGCGTCACCATCCCTGGCGATGCGCCAGGCGGCCTCTTCCTCTCGAAAGTAGGCCTCTGGAACAGCAGACGAGCCGGGGAATCCCTGGCGGAACAGGCGATAGACCTCGACCGTGTCCCTGGGCAGCACCTCGGTGCGGAAGGTCACCAAAGAGAGCTGCTCGCGGACCCGCTCGTCGTACGGGGAGCCGTTGTGCTCCCTCAAGAACAGCCGGTAGGCGTCGATGCTGTCTACAGCGGTGGCCAAGTGGTACGCAGCCTGCTCCACCAGCAGTCGCACCTCCGTGTCGTCGTCGTGCTCGCCCTCGGCGAGGTACTCGCTGCCGACCGAGACCACCTCTTCGAAGCGCTGCTGCTCGAGTAGCTTGGTGACCTTCTTGGACTTGCCTGCGTAGGATGGGAACGAGAGCAGCAGGGCTGCAGCCAGCGTCAACAGACCCACACGCGCGACGGTACGGTGGCGCATCATCATGGTCGTCCTCCGAGAGACGAGCACGAGGTTAGCACACGGCACGGCGCAGGAAAAGAGCCTGAGCCCCACGAGGAAGTTGGCCAACTGGCCAAGAGAACCAAGCATCGCAGACGGCCTGGCGAGCCCTAACGCCCTGGCAGGCCCATCACCGTCAGATCGGGATCGTCAGCGGGGATGCGATCATGCACCAGCGGCCACATGTTGTGGAAGCCTGGCTGGGCCAGCCGACGCTGAATCTCCGCACCGCCACTGACGTGGTAGTGCCAATAGCCTTCTTGCCCAAAGCCGCTGACGAAGCCCAGAACTTGCAGTACCACGGACTCATCGTCCATGGGGAACGCCACCACGTTGTCCCGGTGCTCTGGAGTGAGCTCCGCCCCCCAGGCGCAGGGCGCGTTGGAGGTGTAGTAGATGCGGATGGGTACACCCATATCTCTGGCCGCGGACCCGATCTCGCGCATGGTGATGGTGCCCAGCATGTCGCCCTTGACCGCCCGCGCGCGCCCCTGGACGAAGAGCGTGCGCACGTGCTGGTATGCCTCGGGGCTGCGCAGCCAGCCCCAGTCGGGCGGCCCCGCCTCGACCAGGTGTTTGCCCAACCCAATAGAGTCCTGCGGGGGAGCCAACTGCGCCTGGTACCAGCCGTACAAACGGGCCCGAAACACGCGGTAGTGACGCTCCAGCCTGGGGACTCGCTCGGGCTCGGCCGCAAACTCCGCACGTATCAGCGCCAGGCTCTCCTCCTGGGCCTCCGGAGCGTAACGCTGTACGAACTCGGCTGGGGTCTCAGAGGCCTTGATGAGAGCCTGATTGACCAGGTGGACCCTGACCACGTTGGGGTCGTAGTCCATGAACCAGGCCCACTCCGAGCGGGCCGTGGCCAAGTAGGTGTAGTTCTGGTCCGAAGCGACCCCTACGTAGCCCCCGCCGAGGTTCTGAATATAGGGTCGAAACAGCTGTCCCCGAGGCTCGTTTCCTCGCACGTACGAATAGGGATCCCGGCAGTCGGCACCCGCCGTTCCTCCATCGTTCTCGCAAAGGGGCTTGTCCTCGATGGGATCCTCCTGGATGCGTCCAAAGCGCTCCAGCAGCGCGACGGGCGGAGCCACAAGAGGGGCAGGCTCAGGTAGAGGCTCAAGGGTACGGCGTGGGGGAAAGTGACTGAGCACCGGGGAGGAACTCGCACAGCGCACACCGACCGTCGGACTTTGCGACCGATACCAAGTGGCACGCGCAGTGACGGCAGTGACAGGTTCCCCATCGGGTGCCCCACGCACCATCAGGCTCCCGTGACCATCGCAAGGATAGGCCGCCTGACAGGGCCCCTGTGGGTCACGACCAGCGCAGTCCTGCCCACAGCGTGCGACGTCCCGGGAGGCGAAGGTAGCGGTCCACTCCCCCACCCCGTCGAGCATCGCATGCAAGCTGTATTCACCGAGCGCGGCCTTCTCCCACTCCCAACTGCTGGGGAGGCGCTTGCCAGCCCAGGCGCAGTAGGCGCGCGCCTGCAGGTTGTTCGAGCCGGACGCTGTGCCCTGGGTTTGGCCGGACAGAGCCTCGCAGGCCCCCGCCTCGACACAGCGCTGGTAGCCCTCGGCGGAGACTTCTTCCCGGTCAAGGTAGAACGTGGAGATCCAAGCTGGGGCATCGGCGAAATCCACGGGTCCGCCAGGGATACACGCCATGCCATCGGGTGGGGTGGCGCATGGTGGCGACTCGTGCATGTGAAGTACCGGCCGTGCGCCCGCAGCCAGTGCAGCCGCGGCCAGTTCAACCAATTCCTGCACGGGACGCTCATCATCGACATCCAGCCTCAGCTCGCCTCCGTCGATGCGATCGGCCAGGGCGTCGAGTCCGCTCAAGGCCTGCCCGTCGAGGCTGAGAGCCCCTCCCTCGAGTGCCAGCGTGGGAGCCGTCTCCACATAGCGCCACGGCATACGCAGCTGCAGGGTTCCCAGCCCTCCATCGAGCTGGCTGCGCTCCACCAGCAGCGTCAGCGGCTGCCCGGGCCGGGCGATGCTGGCGGCCACACGCCGTAGGGTCTCGACCGGAACATCACGATCCAGGGCTACAGGGCCGACGTGCTTCTGCAACGCCGCAACCGCCCAGCGCCAGTACGGTCCTGAGCCGAGGGTTTCAGAAGGAAGGAAGCGCCCAGCCTCGAGACCAGCGAGGACCTGGCCCTCATCGAGCACCGCACTCGAGCTGACCAACAGGGAGCAACCCAACGACGGGGCCTCGGGCAGCACGGCGCTGGGAAGACGGAGATCCTGATCCACGGGGAGATTGAAGGGCAACTCGCCCCGCAGCTCACGCGCAGACCGCAACGCCAGGGCTTCGTCCATGCCTCCAGCGCGGAGAAAGTGCAGGATCGCCAGAGCGCGGACAGGTTCGCCGGGCGCAACCGCCACCTGACCCGCTGTGCCCAGATCCTCACGCCCGGGCTCGCAGGCGGACCAGACCTCATCGGGCCGGGCATCCAGGGAGGGCCCAGCAGGACATGCCAACGTCCAGCGCTCGAGTGCCTCGGTGCCCGGGGAGCCGGCCAGCAAACCCTCGGGGAGAGCGCAGGCCTCCTGGAGTACAGACTGCGCAGCCTGGGCCCGGACCGCAGGCTCGACATCGGCCGGGAGGGCGTCGAGGCCGGCCTCGAGGGCGACGAGATCGCATCGGTGGGGTGGCTCGCACGCAGAGATCGCCAGCGCGAGGGGCAGCAGCGTCAGCAAAGGACAGCGATCGTTCATTCGACTCCCCAACAGAACACGGATTGTTGTTGATCCTACACCATCCGAGATTCACCGCACCGACCCACCGAGAGTAACCAGGCCGGCCACAGCCGATCAATCCCATCGGACCAACCGGATTCCCGGGTTGTTGGTGGACTGTCGGTCTCGAGGTCGCCGCGGGTGGCCAAGCCCGGGTTGCGCAAGAACGAAGGCACAACAGACATGAGTTCGATGAACTCGGGAGCTGGACCCGGTTGGGACCCATGCAGTGCACCCGAACGAACTCTACCCGGCGTTCCCGTGGCGGCAAGGTGGCGACCTTCGAGTTCGGGCCTGACCATGTCGGCCTCAACCTGCAAGAAAAGCCGCGACCGCACCAGGATGCAGTTCGTCGCCGGTACACGTTGGGCCCCGACTGCCTGCTCCGGTGGGGGGGCGCGTCACTCCACGAGGTGGACATCGAGGGAGCCTTGCGGCGATCACTCGGCGGGCTCGCGGACCGCGATCGTTCGACGCGAGCCGCCCTCGAAGTGCACCGTATAGGTCCCCCAGTCGGGCACCAGGCGGTCGAATCGACCGTCCGGACGGCTGGTCCAGTGCTCGCCCTCGAAGGTCAGGTGACCCTCGATCCACACCTGCATTACCTGCCCAGCAGCGCCCTCAGGGACGAAACCCGACACACGCGGGCCGAAGGCCACACGATCGAGCAGGCGCTCGGTCACGGGCCAGACCGCCTGGACTGCCTCGACTCGCAGGCTGGCTTCCGCAGGGTTGTGGACGGTCCCTTCCACGATGTACGCCAGGGTGCCGTGTTCGTGGTAGAGCCAGTCCTGGTCGGTACCGCTGACTGGGTAGAGTGATGTCCGGACTCGGAAAGCCCGCGTCGTGATGTGTTCGGCCACCTGCCGGGCAATATCCGGCTTCGGGTTCCGTTTCCCCGGGATGGTGTAGGGTGACAGCACCGTGGAGCCCCAGGTGTGCCACGAGACTGCCGCCACGAAGCGACGCTTCTCGGCCAGTTCCATGATGGCCACCACCTCCGGCTCGGATCCGGGACCGGGACCCGCGTAATTCCAGGATGCGGGTTCGGCGCTGCCGCCAGGGCCGCGCCATGCGAAGGGATAGTTCCGATTGAGATCCACCCCCAGCCGTGCGCCCCGATCGCCGCAGAGGTTCGGTGCGTCTCTTCCGTTCTTCCGGCCACCGGTCTGACCGCGGCCGCCGTGCTCGATGGCGGTGCTGATCCACAGCCCGTCCGGGTTGACCACCGGCACCACCCACACATCCAGAGTCGAAAGCCAGCGCTCGTTTTCCAACACCTTGTCGATGGCGTCGAAGGCGTACTCTACGGTCAACAATTCATCGCCGTGGTGAGCGCCGCAGAGCAGCACCGAAGGCTTGGCGCGCTGCGGAATGCTCGGGTCGGTGAGCCGCAGTGCCAGGATGGGCCGACCCTGGTGGCTCCGGCCCAGCTCGTGGAGCGCGGTGCGCTCGGGATGCGCTTCATGGAGCGCAATCAGAAGGCTGGCCACCTGCTCGGGGCTCTTGTAGCTCGCGCCCAGATCGTCCACCGATAGCGCCCGCCCCCACCACTCGCGGAACACTGGATCGGCAGCGTACCAAGACTTCTCGGCAAAGGTAGAAGGGTCGTCCGGCCATGGCGGCACCGCAGCCAGCGGTGCCCCGAGCGCCACCGCGCAGCGCGGACCCGTCTCGAGCGCGCGCTCGAGTTCCTCTTCGGTCGCCAGGTATTTCCCCTCGACAGCGCAGAGCTCGGCAGGCTCCGGCTGGCCCTCTGCCGGTCGAGTGCAGGCGCAAGCGTCCATACAGGCTTCGAGCCTGGCAGCGGAGACCTCTACGGAGTCCATCAATATCGGCCGGATCAGCCGCTCGCCGGTCCACAACCCCGGAACGCAGCGCATCCCGGTGGGCAGTTCGTCCGGACAAGCCTCTGCCTGGGGAGGTGCAGGCTCGGGTCGCGGGTCTGGCACCTCGGCGCAGGCCGCCAGCCAAGCCGCAAACCAGATGGCTCGCGCGCTCACTGACCATAGGCGAACACATCGCCGATGCAGGTGTCTGTCTCGCGGTAGGTACCCGGGTAGACGTCGACGATCTCGATCCGCACCGACGCCTGGCCCGAGCACTCCACATCGAAGTCGACCCGCTGCTCGAGGTCGCGCACGTCCTCAAACGTCGCTCGTTTCCGGGCCATAGTCCGCCCCCCACTGGTAACGGTAATGTCGGCCGACTTGATCCGGCCGTTGCCAACCCAGCTCTGAGAGCGGTTGTAGTGACCCGGATGGATCCCGATGTGGCTCAGCCACCGCATACACGCGAACTCGACCGTAAGAGACTCGCCGATGCCATAGGCCGGTGCGTCTTCGCACCAGGCCCAATACTGGTCGCCGTCGAGAGCCCTGGAGGGATTGTGTTCGAAGGTCTTGCCTCCCGAGACCTCCGTGCGATGGGAGCTGGCGTAAGCATCGAGCGGGGTCAAGCTCCTGGGGACGAGGACCTCCGGCTCCGGCTCCGGCTGCACGAAGAACAGCGCGAGGCCGACCACTGCCAACAAAGCTACGCCCCCTCCGATGAGCACCACCGCCCCCGCGCCGGCGACCAGCGGAGCCGCGCTCCTGGAGCGGGCCGGAGGCTCATCGGGATAGCGGGGTGGCGCGGCCTCCGGAGGGGAGGCCTGGACGCGATGTGCGGTCCCCATCGGCTCTGGGATACGCGAAGGCGCAGGATGCGAGAGCCAAAGACGCAGCGCGTTCAGCAATTCCCCCGCATGATCGGGGCGCTGATCTCGCTGCACCGAGAGGGCAGCGTGGATGGTCTGGGAGAGCCCCGGCGGGACATCGGGCCGAAGAGTGTGGAGTAGCGGGACAGCGACCTCGCCTTTGTACAGCCCTAGCACCTGGAGCATGTCCCCTTCGTCCACGGGGAGACGGCCCGCCAGCAAGCGCCAGAGCAACATGCCGAGCGCGTACACGTCCGAGCGCGTATCGCTGTCCTTGGCATTGGAGAACTGCTCCGGCGCTGTGTAGGGCGGCGAGCCCATGGTCGAGTTGACCCTCGTGTGGCCGGTGCCGGACTCCGCCTGGATCTTCGCGATGCCGAAGTCACCGATCCTGGGCGTTCCGGGCCAGCCAGCGCCCCTGCCCCGTTCCAGGAGCACGTTGGCAGGCTTGAGGTCCCGATGGACCACCTTGCGCGCGTGAGCATAGGCCATCGCCTCGAGCACGGGCCCCATGACCCGCATCGTCTCCGAGAGCAACCAGGGGCCAGGCCTCTCTTCGTTGATCACTTGGTCGAGGGACGGGCCGTCCACCAGATCCATGATGATGGCCAACATGCCCTCGACCTGAACGATGTTCTCGACACGGACGATGTTGGGATGTCTCAGCTCGTACTGAATGTATGCTTCTTGCTCAAAGCGCCGTACCACGCGCTCGTCGTGAGAGAACTGCGGCGCAAGGACCTTCACCGCAACCCGCTTTGGCAGCGTCGGATGGCGGGCGGTGTACACCATCGCCATGCCCCCGGCACCCAGCATCCCCTCGATCCGATACCCACAGATGTCCTGGCCAGGCCGCAGCATTCCCACTCCTTTGCCGAGTCAAGAGGATACCCGCTTCACGATCTCGGACTTGTCTACGACTTCCCGCGCCTTCGGCTCCGCACTACCGCCCGGCAGCCACAGGCTCGAGCACCAGCTCGACCTGCTTCCACTCGCCCTCGTTGACGATGACCGTGGCCTGGGTGGGCTGATAGCCCTCGGCCCACACCTGCAAGGTCCACTCGCCGGTACTGGGCAGGAAGCGGTCGAAGCGCCCGTCGTGGGCACGGCTGCGCCAGTCCTCTTCCTGGTGGTGGAGGATCTCGGGGATCGCCACAGTGGCTTGGACGGGGCGCCCCTGAGGATCGCGCACGTGCCCAGAGACACCAGGGCCATCCAGCAGGCGCCAGATCAAGCCTTCGGTGAACGGCCAGGCACCTTCGGTTGATGCCTGGCGCATCGCCGGGTCCAGGGGGTTGTGGTGGGAGCCCTCGAGGATGTAGGCCAGGGTCCCGTGCTCGTGGTAGAGCCAGTCCTGGTCGGTGCCATCCACCGGGTACATCATCTTCTTGACTACGAAGCGGCGGCCGTTGGGCTGCACGGGCATGCCGTCGGCGATGCCTTGTGCGACCGCCCACGCGGTGTCCGGCTCGGGGTTCTCGAGCCCCGGAATGGTGTAGGGGGACATGATCATCGTGCCCCAGGTGTGGAACGACACCGACGCAGCGAAGTGGTAACGATGCGCGAGCCGCATGATGGCCTGGGGCTCTGGCTCGGAGCCCGGACCTGGCCCCCGGTAGTAGGGGCTGCCTGACCAGCTCTTGCTGCCATCCTCGCCCAGCATGCCCCAACCAAAGGGATAGGCGCGGTTGAGGTCCACGCCCTCGCCGGGGGGCTCGAAGCTGCAGTCGCCATCGTTGTCACGGCCGTTCTTGCGGCCGATCTCCTTCTTGGGGTGGCTGACCACCCGCAGGGTGGCCCAGTTGCCATCGGGGTTCACCAGGGGCACCACCCACAGGTCCAGATCCTCGACCCAGCGCTGCTCCGGGGCGCCCGCGCCGTAGCCACCGAGCACCCGCTCGATGACCTCGAAGGCGTGGTCGGTGGACAGCAGCTCGTGGCCGTGGGCGGAGCCGTTGATGAGCACCGCGGGCTCGTCCTCGTCTTGGTCGGGGTTGTCGGTGATGCGCAGGGCCAGCACGGGCCGACCCTGGTGGGACAGGCCGATGACCCCCACCCGGGTGATGTCGGGGTAGAGCCGATGCCACGCCAGCAGGGCGTCCTCCACCATCCAGACGTCCTTGTAGCTGGCGTTGGCCAGCACCACGCCGTCCTCCTGGGCCGGAGGCTGGCCCACGTGGGCGCGATAGATCTCGTCCCGCAGGGCGTGGGCGGTCTCGGGCAGAGGGCCGGCGGCCTCGAGCTCACTCCAGACCTCGGGGTCCACCCGCTGGCGCAGCCCGCTGGGGCCATCCAAGGGCAGAAACACGGGGGGCGGCGAGCCCCGCAGCCGCATCAGGCGCGCCTCGGTGACGGATGCCGCGCAGCGGATGCCCGAGAGCAGGCTGATGGCGTTGAGCTGGGTGCCCTGACCCGGGACGGCCGCCCCGTCGGCGCTCCGCAGCCCCACCGTCGCGCTCCACTCCGCCTGGCTGGGCAGGTGCTTGCCCAGGCCCTGGCACAGGTGGGCAGCCGAGGCCCGCGGGAAGCCCTGGGCCAGCCCCTGGAGCGCCGCGTCCCCCACCAGCTCGAGCAGGTGATCTGAGCACGCGCAGCGCTCCACGCAGAGGTGGGCCTCCGCCACCGTCAGCTCTTGGCTGTCCAGGAAGAAGGTGGGGAGATCCTCTGGCAGCTCGGCGACCGAGGGGGACTCGAGGCAGTCCTCCGCCTCTTGTGCCACCGAGCCGCCCGAGCGTGCTGAAACGCAGAGCATACCCTCAGGGGCCAAGGCGCAGCTGGGGTCCGGGGCGGACGCGGGCGTGGCCTGCTGCTCCGACAGGCCGGGGGGGCAGCTCACGAGCAGCGCGGGGAACACCGCGGCGAGGATTCGGGTCATGGGCTCTCCGTCCGGGACGAACTCAGTCAGCGTAGCGCGCGAGGCGCAGGCCCACACGGCCCGCCCCGAAGCGCAGGTTGTCCGGCGGGATGTAACCCCGGTTGGCCACGCGATTGTGGGCCGCGGTGTCCTTCCAGTCCCCGCCGCGCATGCAGCGTTCGTAGACCGAGCGCCCGTTCTCCGGGTCGGTCACGGAGTAGCTGGGGTAGGGTCCGTACCAGTCCCAGACCCACTCCCACAAGTTGCCGGTCATGTCGTACAGCCCCAGAGCATTGTCCGACTTCTGGCCCACCTCGTGGGTGGTGCCCCCGGCGTTGCCCTGGTACCAGCCCACACCCCGGATGCTGCCGCTGCCGGCGTACAGATCGCTGCGGCCGCCGCCCCGGGCCGCGTACTCCCACTCGGCCTCGGTGAGCAGGCGGTAGCCGTCGGCGGACTTGTCCCAGCGCGTGGAGTAGCCGCTGCCGCTGTAGACAGGCTGGAGGCCGTCCTGGCGGGACAATTCGTTGGCGAAGGCCACGGCCTCGTACCAACTCACGCTGTCCACGGGACGCTGGGATCCCGAGTACACGCTGGGGTTCCTACCCATGATCGCCTGGTAGGCCTTCTGGGTGACCTCGGTGGTGCCCACGTAGTAGGCCCGGGTGAGCTGCACCCGGTGGCGATCCTCGTCCCCGTCCCGCCCAGACTCGGAGCCAGATGAGCCCATATAGAAGCTGCCGGGCTCCACCCGAACCATGCGATAGCCGATGGAGGGGGAGGTGTAGGTCGGCCCACCGGTAGTGGGGGTCGGCGTGAGCGTAGGCGTGGGCGTAGGCGTGGGCGTGGGCGTGGGTGTGGGCGTGAGGGCCGGGGTCGAGGCCCGGGTCGGGGTCGGGGTCGGGACGTAGGGAGTCATCTGGGATTCCCGATCGCGAACGCCATTGTTGGACAACGCCACGATCCCCCCAACGCCCGCCAGCAACACCAGCAGACCCACGCCAGCGACGGGGATCAGCAGAGGCGCGAACTTCAGGGCTCCCAGGCCCGAGGACATCACGGGCAGCTCGGGTTCATCCGGGGGAGACGGCGGGGTGGGGGGGCTGGGCTCCGGGCCCGGCTTGGGGACCAGGCTCTGGCCCTGTGGAGGGGCCGGCGGCGTGGGATCTGGCGAGGGCTGCCGCGGGGACTGCTTCTCGACCTCGGGTACTGGCGTCACCGGACCCGCCACAAGGGCCCTGGCCAGCTCGCCGGCGTCGGCCTGGCGCAGAGCGGGGTCGATGCTCAGAGCCTGGGCCATGCAGGCCGCGAAGGCTGGCGGCACCTTCTGGTTGACGCTGCGGATATCCGGAATTGGCTCCTGCCCCGAGTACATGGCCGCCAGGGCCACAAGGTCTTCCACATTCACCGGCATGGCGCCCGCCAACAGCCGGTACAGCATCATGCCCAGGGCGAACACATCGGCGCGGGCGTCGGTGTCCACGTTGCCCCGGAACTGCTCGGGAGCCATGAAGCCGTAGGTGCCCAGCTGGGAGCCGCTGCGGGTCAAGCCGCTCTTGGTGGAGAGGATCTTGGCCACCCCGAAGTCAGTGATCTTGGGCACGCCGGGCCAGTCGCCGCCCCCGGTGCCATCCAGCAGCACGTTGCCAGGCTTGAGGTCCCGGTGCACCACCCGCCGAGCGTGGGCGAAGGCCACGGCGTCCATGACCGGACCCATCACCGCCATCACACCCTCGACGGGCCACATGCCCACCCGGCCGCACTCCATCTCCTGCTGCAGCGAGGGACCATCGATGAGCTCCATCACGATGGCCAGAGTGGTGCCCTTGGCGATGAAGTCCGTGACCTGAACGATGTTGGGGTGGATCAGCTGACGCTGAACGTAGGCTTCCTGCTGGAACCGAAACCGAACTCGCTCGTCCATAGCCAACGAGTCCATCAGCACCTTGATGGCGATCCGCTCCCTGAAGGTCGTATGCTCGGCGACATAGACCATGCCCATGCCACCACCCGCGATGGGCTCCACGATCTCGTAGCTACCGATCTGGTGTCCTGCGTTCAGCAATTTCGCCCCTCACAAGTCGGTGGAAGCCGATGCTACCACAGCCTGTGAGATCGGGGTCGAGCCACGCCTAGTTCAGACAGTCCCGCACGTCTGGCAGCGGATGCCTGATGGGATGCACGCGCTTCTCGTCGAGCACCACCTCGAAGTGTAGGTGCGCGGAGGTGGAGGCTCCGGTGCTCCCGCAGGTCCCGATGCGCTGGCCCACCTCGACCTGCTGCCCGGTGCGCACCAGCCGGCGGGTCAGGTGGAGGTAGCGGGTGGAGAGCACCTGGCCTTCGTACCCACCGTGCTCGAGGCGCACGAAGTTGCCTGCCGTGTCCGAGAGCATGCTCACACGCACGGTACCCGCCGCGGCCGCGTAGATGGACTCGCCGGGGGCGCACCCGATGTCCTGACCGCCGTGGAACACCGTGCTGTTCTTGTCGAAGACCCCCTGGCGATAGCCGAAAGGACGGCCCATGATGCGCTCGGAATTCATTGGGAAGTCCCAGTCGTAGATTCCATAGTCCGCAAGGGTGACCTCGAGTTCGTCCATGCGGTGGCCACGGATGCGGTAGGTCGCGGGGTCCTGGTGGGGGTCCATCGTGCAAACGGCGGGTACGTCCCCCGTGTCATCCAGGCCGCGCTCCGCGGGAATCCCGAGCTCGTCCAGTTCGTCTTGGTGCAGCTCGCCGCCCAGGAGTCCACCAGCGTCGTGAAGGCCGGCCTCCGGGTCGGGAGCAGCAGGAGAAGACGCCTGTGCGAGCGCCGCTGGCACAGGCACATCCACGAAACCGAGCGACTCGCCAAAAACCGAGACGGAGAGGATCAGGACTGGCAGCGTGGCAGCCGCTTGGGCAAGAAATCGCGCGGACATGAGGATGCATCGTACGAATGCGACCGAGACGTCAGGTCGCGGGGCGCCGCCATCCTAATACAAGGGCATGTCTTGGGCAAACCCCACGGAAGAACCTGCCTTTTGGGCCGGCCACGTCAAGACCTGCCTCTAGAATGCAGCCAAACCCGGCAGCCCCAGCCAGGTGAGATCCGGGTCGTCGCCCGCAACCCGATCCCAGGTCGGTCCCAGGTCGTGAGCGTTGAACTGATAGCCGCCGCGAGCCATACGATCCTGGAACAGGGGCCCGTGCATGACATTGTAGTGCCAGTAGCCCACCTGCTGGAAGCCCCCCCAGTTGAAGGTCGCGAGCACCACACTGTGCTCGTCGAAGGGCAGCGAGAGCACGTTCTGTCGATAGTCGTCGGTGACCTGCCCCCCCCAGGCCGTGGGGGCGTTGGAGGTGTAGTAGATGCGGATGGGCACACCCATCTCGCGCGCTGCGGCCCCCACCGACCGCATGCCCTTGCTGCCCAGCATGTCGACGCCCACCGCGACCAAGCGGTCCTGCTGGTGGAGCGTTCGGATGTGGACGTAGTTGTCGAGGGTTCGCAGCCAACCGAACTCACCCTGAGTCTTCGAAGGCTTGGCCGACTTGGTGTAGTGGGCGTGGAGCTTGCCCCGGTAGACGCGCAGGAAACGCTCGAGCAGCTCGGCCCGGGCCGGGTCCTCGGTGCTCGCACGCACCAAGGCGATGGTGTCGTCCTGCGCAGCCGCCTCGAAGTGCGCGACGAAGGCCTCGGGACTCTCGGAGGCCTTGATAATGGGCTCGAGCAGCCAGTGCAGGCGCACGACATTGGGATCGTAGTCGAACACCCAAGCCCACTCGCTGCGAGCCACAGCGATGAAGTCGTAGCTCTGGTCGCTGCCCACGCCGAAGTAGCCCCCGCCGAGGTTGGTGAACGCTGGGGCCCACACATGCCGCCGGGGCTCGTTCGAGGTGACATAGGACTGCGGGTCGCGGCATTCGACCGTAGACCTCCCACCCTTCTTGAGGTGCTCCGACCACTCTTCCCGAACGTCCTCACCGCAGACATTCTTGGCGGCTAGGTCGTCGGACTCCACCGCGTTGGCGATAGCCGCCAGATCTGGGGCCGGCTCGAGGACCGCGGGCTGCGGGTACCCCTTGCCGATGGCGTAGGGGGGCAACGTCGCCAGCCAAGCCTGGCTGCCGGCGCAGCGCAAGGGCCCCTCGACCCGCCCGGTGGGGACCTTGGCGCTGCCGTCGGACAACAGCTTGCGGGTGGAGCTGGGGCAGTGGGGTGCGGCGTCGCATTCTCCCCACGGCCCTTCATCGTCGCCCTGCCAGTTGATCAGCCACTGTGGGGGGGCGCCGGCCGGAACCGCGCCAGCCTGCACGGCCCGCTCCCACTCCGCAGCGGTCGGCAGGCGCTTGCCACGGAATGTGCAGCGCTCCCTGGCCTCTGACCAGCTCCCCACCGGAGACCAGCACAGGCTGGCATCTCTGCAAACCTGCGCGTCGCCATCGAGGGGCTCGAGGTCGACGTAGACGGTGGGGATGGCCGCGCTCCCACCACCGGCGAGGCAGCGCATACCCTCGGCGGGCTCCCGACAAGGCGTGTGGCCCATGGCCAGCTCGATCCGGGCCTCGGGCAGCACGGGGAGGGCGCTCACGAGATCCTGCACGATGGCATCATCGGGGAGGTGCAGCTGCAAGGCCTCGAGGGCCTCGGGCTGGGCCACGGGCTGGCCGTCACGCACCAAGACGCCGCGCTCGACCGTGACCACCGGGGCCTGGCTGTCGGCGGCGGGCAGGTACAGGGCGACCTGGGTGACCCCATCGCCCAGCACGGTGAGCAGGGTGGCCTGACCGGGCTCGGTGGTGCTCGCCAGCGCGTGGCGGAGACCGGCGACGCTCACGTTCGCGGCCACAGACAGGGCCTGGGCGGGGGCGAGACCGTCGATCTTCCAGCGCGTGTGCGGCACGTACACGGGTGCGCCGTCGGGGTCGGCGGCCACCGTGAGGCTGGGGACGAGCTGGGCGGAGGCGACCGCGCCGGACAGCTCGGGCAAGGCGAGCTCGCCCTCGAAGGGGGGGGCGCCGGCCACGAGCCGGGCCGCCTCGGCCGCGCCGGGGACCTGTTCGGCCTTCATCCACGCGAACAGGGCCGCGGCCCGCAGGGGATCACCCCCCGCCGCGGCGAAGCGCTCCTGGCTGTCGATCTCACTCAGATCGCAGACCTGGTGGAGCTGCCGCAGCTCGGCCACAGTCGCCTGCACCGGCAGGGGCTGGGTACAGGTCCAGCTGGCACCGAGGTCCTCAGGGACAGCGCAGGCAGCGAACACTTCTGCCGCAGTGTTGGCCGCACCGAGGACCTGGGTATCACAAGGACCACCGCAGCCCACCGCCACGAACGAAGAGCCCAACATGGCGGAGAGGAAGAACAGAGGGACGCGACGTTGATCTGCAATGCGCATACAGGGCCTCGACGGTACAGCTTTGCTGGGGTCCACAGGGTCTGTCCTCCGGTTCCCAGCCGTTCGCAACACGATATATCCCAGCATCCCCCCCGCAGACACGCGGCCCCTCCCCGCCCCGGAGCCCCTCTTGCGCAGCAGCCTCATCGCCGTACTCTCGTCGATTGCCCTGACGGCCTGTCCAGGCAGCACCAACAAGACTCCGCCTGCCCCGGTGGTGGAGCCCAATCCGGCCGCGCCTGCGGTGGAACCCGAGCCTGTCGAGCCTGTGGTCGAGGCCCCGCCTCCCGCGCCCGATCCGCCACCTCCCCCGCCATGGGAGCCCCTGGATCTGCAACCGCTGGCCTCCACCGGTATCATCCATGCCACCCTGCTGGACGCTCCGGCCGAAGGGGCAGAGCCTGCCAAGCCAGGCGCCCAGCTCTTCCCCGAACGGTACAGCGAGGTCCCGGGCGTGCTGTCCTTCAGGGGCGACCACACCCGCAGCAGCGCGGCCTATGGCACGGCCACCATCACCGAGAAGAAGCTGGAGCTGGTCTGGACCCACGAGACCCGCACCAGCACCCCCCGGGCCGAGGGTTCCACCCGCAAGAACTGGGGCGGCGGCGCCGGGTGGACCGGCCAGCCCGCCTTGGTGCAGTGGCCCGCCGATACCCGCGGGGCCATGAACCTGCTGCCCGAGCTCGCAGCCGATGACGACTTCGTCGAGGTCATCCAGGGCTCGCTGGACGGCCACGTCTACTTCCTGGATCTGCGCACAGGCCTGCCCAGCCGCCAGGCCAGCTTCCACAACTTCCGTAGCCAGGCCGACGACGCCACCACCATCGAGGTGGGGCACCCCATCAAGGGCTCGGTCTCCATCGACCCGCGGGGCTGGCCCATCCTCTACGTAGGCCAGGGCATCGCCGAGGGCTCGGAGTTCGGCTTCAGGGCCTACAGCCTCATCGACGGCCAGCGCCTGCTCTACCTCGACGGCCGCGATCCCAAAGCCCTGCGCCGCTGGGGTGCCTTCGACTCGAGCGCGGTGGTCAACCGCATCAGCGACACCATGTTCGTGGGCGGAGAGAACGGCCTGGTCTACCGGGTGGCCCTGAACAGCGCCTTCGACCCGGCAGCCCCCTCGCTGACCCTGGCCCCCGTGGTGGAGCGCCTACGCTACACCCTCGAGGGCGCGGACGGCCGCAAAAAGGGCGTCGAGAACTCCATCACCGCATGGAAGAACCTTGCGTGGTTCGCCGACAATGGTGGCGGCATCGTAGCCGTGAACACCGACAGCTTCGAGCCTGTCTGGGCCTGGTTCGGCGAGCAGGCCGACGACACCAACGCCAGCATCGTGGTCGAGGTCACCGACGACCAGCCAGCCCTCTTCCTGGGCACCGAGATCGAGTACCAGGAAGGCCGCAGCGACAAGGCCTGGGTCCACCGCTTCGACGGCCTCACGGGCGAACCCCTGTGGTCGGTGGGCTACGACGCCCGCCCCGCCAAGAAGGGCCTCAACCTCAGCGGCGGCGTCTACGGCACCCCCGTGCCCGGCCAGCACAAGGTGGCCGACAAGCTGTTCGTGTCGGTGGTCGAGGTTGGGAATCTGGGCGCAGGCCTGCTGGTGGCCCTCGACAAGCAGACGGGCCAGGAGCTGTGGCGCAACGTACTGCCCAGCTACGCCTGGTCGTCACCCCTTGTCATCTACGATGCCGATGGCAACGGCTATCTGGTGCTGGGCGACAGCGCCGGCGATGTGGTGCTCTACGACGCCGCCGACGGCCAGGAGCTCCATCGCATCTCCCTGGGCTACCTGGTCGAAGCCTCTCCCGCGTTCATGAACGACATGATCGTGCTGGCCGTGCGCGGCAAAGCCGTCCACGGCATTGCGGTGCGCTAAGGGCTCCGCCGCCCCAACCTGGCCGGACCGCCGTGGAACTGGGCCCAGGGTGCGCCCTCGGCCGGGCCCCCTGCTCCACCCTCGAAGCAGTACAGCTCATAGTCCCAGCAGCTCACGATCACCCGGCCTTCGGGAGTGAGCAGAGGCGATGAGCGCAGGTCGCGGCCGCAGCGTTCCTTCCAGACGATCTCGCCGGTGGCCAAGGACAGGGCACGGAGGCGGCTGTCGTTGCAGCCGACGAAGCACAGCCCGTCCCGAGCGATGGCCGGGGTGCCATAGACGCCGTTGGGCAGCACGCGGCTCCACAGGCGCTCGCCCTGAGCCGAGACCGCCACCACATGGCCCCGCCGGGTGGTCACCAAGACACGACCATCGGCAGCCACGCTGCAGCCCGCATAGACCTGCGCACCCACGGCATGGCGCCAGACCACCGCACCATCGCGCACGGCCAGCAGTTCTCCGCTCCAGCTGCCCAGGTACACGGTGCCATCGGCACCCACCGCAGCGGGGGCCACCACAGTGTCGACCCCCAGGGCCACCACGCTGCCATCCGCGCCCAGCAGATCCCCGTCGGCCACCAGCACCGTGCCCCCTGCCACCACGGGCGAGGTGGCGATGAGATCGGCCACGACTCGCCGGGACAGGACCTCGCCCTGGGCAGAGAGCTGCCACAGGGTGCCGCCATCGTCACCCACCCAGATGGTGCCCTCGGCGTCCACGCAGGGGGTGGTCATGACCGGGTGCCCGGCGTCGTGCTTCCACGCCAGGGCGCCATCGAGGTCGATGGCGTACAGCTGGCCGTCGTAGCTGCCCGCCAGCACGAGGCCCGCTGGGTGCACGCAGGGGCCGGCCTCCATGGCGCCACCCGCCTCGAAGCGCCAGCGCTCGGCCCCCGCCGCGTCCACGGCGTGCAGGCGCCCAGCGCGCGAGCCCACGAAGACGCTACCGTCCGGACCCAGGGCCGGAGACGAGCCCAGCATGGCGCCCGCCTCGAAGCTCCAGAGCAGGCGGCTCACGGGCCATCCTCGAGACAGTAAAAGGTGCCATCGCGCACGCCGATGTAGATGCGGTTCCCCGCGATGCAAGCCGATGAGACGATGTAGGTCCCAGCATGGGGGCGCACCCAGATGGAGCTCCCGTCGCTGGCCGACAAGCAGTGCAGCCTGCCGTCCCAGTCGCCGATCACCACGCAGCCGTCCACCACCGTGGGCGAGGCCCAGGTGCCCGAGCCCAGGGACGCCCGCCAGATCACGGCCCCGTCGCTGGCCGCCAGACAGTGCAGCAGCCCAGCGTCGTCACCGATGTAGACCCGCCCGGCCACCACAGCGGGGGTGCCCCACACACCGGCCGCCGCGCGGAAGCGCCAGATGCGGGCCCCGGTCTCGGCGTCCACACAGTACAGGAAGCCGTTTTCACAGCCCACGAACACGCGGCCATCCACCACCACCGGGCTGCTGTCGGTGTCGTCGCCGGTGGGGAAGCGCCACAGGGGGCTGCCGTCATCGGCCCCCAGGCAGTGCAGCTGGCCATCGTAGGAGCCGATGTACACCCGCCCGTCCACCACGCTGGGCGAGCTCTCGATGGAGCCCCCCGTGGGACGGCGCCACAGCACGGTGCCATCGGGATCGACGCAGTACACGTGGGTATCCTCGGCCCCGAACCAAGCCCGCTGCCCGATGGCGACGGGGGTGGAGTCTACATCCTTGCCACCACAGGACAGGCTCCAAAGCAGACTGCCGTCGACCGCGGAGACGCAGTGCAGGTTGTCGTCGCGACTGCCGAAGAGCAGGCGATCGCCCCAGTGGCAGACCGAGCTCTTGATGCTGTCGCCCACCCTGGCTTCCCACACGGGCTCACCGCTGTCGGCGTTACGACAGTAGCAGACACCGTCCAGGCCAGGCACGTAGACTCGCCCACCCGCGATGGCCGCCTGGCCGCTCCAGCCGGTGCCCTTCCAGGTGCGCTGGCCCCAGCTCATGGTCTCGACGTGGGTGCCGGTGGTGAAGCTCCAGCGCAGCCTCGGGCTGCGGGGCACCGCGCCCAGGCCCTGCAGGGAGCGCGCGGCGTTGCCTCGAAAGGTGGGCAGGCTGGGCAGGCCGTCGGGGCCGGTTGGAGCCGCCAGCTGCGCCATGGCCCCCCGGGGTCGCAGGGGGACGCCCAGCAAGGCGAGCCATGCCGCGCTGGCCCCCAGCTGCACACAGAACTGTCGGCGATGCATCAGCGCCTCTTGCGCTTGATCTTCGACTGCGCATCAAGGAAGGGCAGCGGATCAACGGCGGTGCCGTCGATCACCACCTCGAAGTGCAAATGCGGGCCCACCTTGCGGGCGTTGCCCGAGCGTCCCAGCCGACCCACGGTGCGCCCGCCACGCAGCTCTTCGTCCTCGCGCACCTTGATTCGCGCCAGGTGCAGGTAGCGGGTGACCGTACTGTCGGTGTGCTCGATCTCCACCCACTTGCCCGCAGTGTCGTGACGGCCAAGGCCCACCACCACACCAGAGGCAGCGGACCAGACCCGCACCCCCTGATCGGCCTGGATGTCGATGCCCTTGTGAGGACCGTGGGAACGGGGATCACCGAACACCGACCACAGCCGCTGGGCCTTGGGGACCACCACCCGCATGGCCTCCATGTGGGGCTCGCTGCTGGGCACCCGGCGGGCCGCGCAGCCGATGCTCACGGCCAGGACCAACCCGAGGCCGACGAGCCTAGCCCTGCGGTGCATCGTCACCCTCGGGTTGGGCGTCGGAGACCGCCTCGAGCCCCCCCTGCAGGACCTCCATCCAGCGCTTGCGCTGTTCGACGAAGGTTCTCCCTTCGGGTGTCTTGCCAATGTCCACCGGCGGCAGGACCACCAGCTCGGGAGCCTTGGGCTCGTGGCCCTTGGTGTAGCGGACGTTGAGCACGAAGGGGCGCCAGTCCACCATGGGCAGGGGATCGAGAAGGCGGTACTTGCCCGCGCTGTTCTTGCGGCGCAGCTCGAGGTGCAGATGGGCCCCCGTGCTGTGGCCGGCGCCATGGGTACCAGGCTTGCCCCCTGACAGGCCGACGCGCTGGCCCTTCTTCACGCTCTGCCCAACCTTCACATCAACCTTGGACATGTGGCAGTACAGCGCCGTGTAGGCGTTGCCGTCCGCGCCCCTGATGGCCAGCTGCACACCGCTGCCGCACAGGGTGCTGGGCTTGGTGATGGCGTTGACCTTGCCGGTACCGATGGCCACCAGCGGCGTGCCCTGGGACGCCCGGAAGTCCAGGGCGGAGTGCCGGCAACGCCCATTGCAGCGGCGCTGGTAGAAGTCGGCGCCGATGCGCAGCTCATTCAGGCCCACCCGATCGCGCTTGGTGTTGGTCTGGTGGGCCAGGTAGCTGGTCTTGGCAAAGGGAGCGCCGAAGCCGGTGACCACCCCCACCGGGGGAGCCAGCTCGGGCTGTTCGAGGCTGGTGCCGTCCGGAGCGTACCAGCCGCTGCGTGCCTCGGAGCCGTCGAAGTAGACCGCCGCGAGCCGTTCACCTCTGTTTTCGAGCTCCATGGCATGGATGTCCTCGAAGCGGACGTGTTCGCCGTCGAGGCTCAGCCGGTCCACCACCACCGTGATGGCAGCCCCCCCCCGCAGGTCGGTGGCGAAGTCCACGTCGTTCTCGAAGACCTTAGACATCTCGAGCACCGCCGCCGGCGAGAAGCCCCGGTCGATAGCCGACTGCCACAGGGAACCGACGATGGGAATGCGCACGCGCTCCAGGCCCCGCTCGTACCGGACGGTCACGACCTGGACGGCGATGTCATCCCCCAGCTCCACCTGCAGGGTGTCGTCCTGGGAGTAGCGGTAGCTCAGCTGAGTAGGAACGCCGTCGACCCGTGTGAACACGAGTTCCTGGCCGGCCTTCACCCGGCCGAGGTCCACGTGGGGCTCCACCAGCTCCACCAGCTCGTGCACCCGGGTGACGCCGTAGCGCTGCAGGATCGCGCCCGCTGTCTCACCCGAGCGCACCGTGTGCACGATCTGCTCGATCACAGGCCCCGCGGGCACTACCGGGGCCAACTCTACGGGCTCTGTGACCAGCTCGTGCTCACCGGACTCACCGGAGGAGCTCGTGCCCACCGCGACCAGGACGGACAGCAGCAGCACGTTGATCAAGGCCAGCCCGACTCGGATGGGCTTCATGGGAGGTGGACTCTGGAGACGTTGGGACGGCGTGGGGCCCGAGGGGGACGGGACCGCGGGGGAAGTACACGGTACCACAGCGATCTTGACGTGGCAACCGCACGCCCTGGAGACTACTGCGGCCCTGTCCCAGCCGTGCTCGCGAGCGCCGCACGCCCCGCCTGACGGCGCTTCCAGGCTTCGGTGCCCAGGTAGGACGCCAGCCCGACGATGAAGACCCCCACCAGGGTCAACACAAAGCGGGTGGAGCCCTGGAAGCCGTACCAGAGGATGCCCAGCACCGAGCAGATGTAGATGGCCGCGGCGACCAGATCGATCTTCTTGACCTTGATGTCCGGGCGCTTGCGCCACACCACGAAGAGCGACACGGCCACCAGGCCCGAGAACACCAGCAGCACCGCCGAGGCGCTCTCGACCGCCTGCAGCACGCTGTAGGTGAACAGCAGGGCTATGGCCAGCAGGCCCTGCAGCACCACCGCGCCGGTGGGAGGGGTACCGTCACGGCCCCGGAACATGCGCGGCAGGAAGCCGTCACCAGCCATGGCCGAGTAGACCCGCGGGCCCACCAGGGTCATGGCGCTCATAGCCGAGGTGAAGGCGATGATGGCGAAGATGGACATGAGGGTGCCACCGAGGGGCCCCAGCAGCTCGAGGGCCACCAGGTGACCCAGGGTGATGCGAGTGGCTTCGTGGTCGAGCACCAGCGCGGCCTGCACCGGGGTGAGGTTGGCGACGAACACCCAGTTGATGAGCAGGTACAGCACCGCCACCACCGAGCAGCCGATGATCATGGCCTTGGGCACGTGACTTCTGGGCTTGCGGAAGTCACCCGCCGCGTAGATGGCGGCGTTCCAGCCCGAGAATGCGAACGCGATCCAGAACTGGTTCTCGAAGAATGCCTGCACAGGGAAGCCGCCTGTGGCGTTGGGAGCCGACCAGGTGGGCAGCGCATGGGCGCCCACCACGAGCCCCAGGACGGCGAAGCCGATGACCAGGATGGCCTTGACCAGCACCAGCAGGTTCTGGGTCCACTTGGACCAGGCCATGTGCAGGGCGTGGGCCGCGGTGAGCGCCACGATGATCAGCGCCCCGGTGATGCGTGGGTCAGGGCCATCGATCAGGGTGTTGAGGAAAGCGCCGATGGCGTAGGCGTCGATGGCCACGGGGGCGGCGAAGCCCAACAGCAGCGAGGCCCAGCCCGCAAAGTAGCCCACCGCCGGGTGCAGCAGCTCGGAGAGGTAGCGATACTCGCCACCGGAGGACTCGACGAAGGACGCGATGGCCGCGTAGGTGCGCACGCCGCACAAGGCCAGGCCCGCTCCGAAGATCCAGGAAAGGATGATGGTGTAGGGCCCCATGTCCTGGGCCATGTAGCCGGCGGACAGGAACACCCCTGCACCGATCATGTTGGCCATCACCAAGCCAATGCCGGATCGCAGGCCGAGCAGCCCCCGATCAGAAGCGTGGGCGCTCATGGGTACCCCGAGCGTGCCACGGGAAGCCCTACTCGCTGCGAAGGCCACATGTTGTCAGATCTCCATCGGAGCTGGGGATGCGATCCCAGTGAAGCTGCCACATGGTGTAATAGCCCGGATCGGCCAATCTGCGCTGCTGCAGCGAAGCATCCATCACGTTGTAGTGCCAGTAATCTGTCTGTCCGAAGCCACGGCCGTAGCTCTTGCCGAGTGACATGGTCGCGATGACCACCGAGCGTTCGTCGAAGGGCAATGAAAGAACGTTGTCCCTGTATTCCTGCGTGATCTTTCCACCCCAGGCCGTGGGGGCGTTCGTGGTGTAGTAGACGCGAATAGGGACGCCGAGGCTGTGCGCGGCCGCGGCGATATTGCGCATGGTACCCGCGGCGAGAAGGTCTCCTGGAACCGCGTTCAGGCGGCCTTGTTCGAAGAGCGCTCGGACGTACAGGTAGTTCTCCAGCTGGGCCAGCCAGCCGAACTGCGGCGCCTCGGCGAGGGGTTCGAGCTTGGCCTGGAGGTGCCGCCGCATCCGCCCGCGATAGCCGGTGAACACCCGCTGGATGGCCACGAGGTCGGGATCGTCTGGATAGCTGATCTGCAACAGATCGAGGCTGGCCTGGAGCTCGGCGTCGTCGAAGTGTGCCACGAATGCCGCGGGCGTGTCGGAGGCCAGGACGAACGCGCGAAACACCTTGTGGGCACGGATCACGTTCGGGTCGTAGTCCACCACCCAGGCCCAGCGCGCCCGCGACGCGGCGATGAAGTCGTAGCTCTGCTCGCTGCCCACACCGACATAGCCGCCCCCTTGGTTGACGACGAAGGGGAGGAAAAGGTGGGCTCGCTGTTCGTTGGTGACCACGTAGGAGTAGGTGTCCCTGCACTCCGTCGTGGAGCGGCCCCCGTTCCTGAGCCGGTCACCCCAGTGCTGGCGGACGTCTTCGCCACAGACCTCCTTGGTGCCCAGGTCGTCCACCTCGAAGCCGGACGCCAGGGCGATTTGTTCCGGCGACGGAGGCTCCGGCAGGCCGAGCACCGGCAGCGGCTCACGCACGATGTTTGGGGGCCAGCGTGTGAGAACAGGCTCGCTCGAAGCGCAGCGCACACCGGCGTCCGACACCGCAGACTCCGCCGAGGCACGACGGGCGGAGCTGTTCAGGCTCCCAGCCGAGGACCGCTGGCTAGCTCCACGCAGAATTCGCGCCCCGGCGTGGCGGCAGGGGTACGCACCACCGCAGACACCTGTGGGGTCCAGACCGTCGCAGGCTTCGCCGCGGCTTCCCAGGGGTTTCTCGGCCCACGAGGCGGTCCACTCCGCAACGCTACCCACCATGTTCCGCAGCCCATAGCGCTGCGCGTCCGCAGCCTGGCCAGCCTCACAACCGCGATGCAGTGCCCTGTCACAGCTGAGTTCCTGGGTTCCCCAGGGCCAGGGCTCGCCCCAGGGACCACGAACTGCCGCCTCCCACTCCCACTCCGTGGGCAGTCGCTTCCCTGACCAGGCACAGAAGCGCATGGCGTCATCGAAGCCGAGGTTCTGTACGGGCTCATCGCCACTCGCAGTCCGGCGAGGGCGACAGAACCCCGCGGAGACGCAGCCCTGGTAGCGCTCGGCGCTGACTTCCTCGCGGTCCAGGTAGAAAGTGCTCATGGAGATCTCGCGGGCGGGGTTTCCCCGCACGTCGTCGTCTCCGACCACGAACCGTCCGCCCGGAACACACGCCATCCCAGCCAAGGGTTCCGCACAGGTCGGAAGCGGAGCGCCCAGGAAGGCGCGCGCCGAAGGAACCCACGCGATGTCATCCAACAGGGCGAGCAGAGCAGAGGCGGTCATGCCGCGTGGGGCTCGCACCGACAGCCCGTCGTTGGCCTGGTCGAGCAGAGGTGTCAGGGCGTTGGCAAGTGCGGTGGGATCCTGCGCCAGCAGTTCAGAGCACACGCTGGGCCCAAGCACCGGGCAGCCCGGCAGAGGCATGACGCGACCTGCCGGGCCGCGAAGCTCGAGCCCGTCGGGATGAACGGTGAGCTCGACCAATGATGGCGAGGCTGCATCTCGACGGTGCAGAGCCAAGGTGCCAAGCTGATCCTCCTTGCCGTCGCGCGGCACAGCGACCACCCAGCGCACGGCAGATGAAGGCTCCGCGAGCTGCTCGAGCGCTTCCTGAATGGCGGGCAACGGTAGCTGCAGATCACGGAGCAACACGACCGGATCGCCCGGCGAGGGAGCCAGCTCATGGAGGCCCTGCCCATCGAGCGACCACTGGGGGTTCGCCGCGGCCAGGGCGTGGGCACTCGAGACGAGCTCTACGGCTTCCCCGAGGTCCCAAGCACTGGCGCCCAGGATCCCGTGGGCAGCACGCAAGGCCAGCGTCGGTTCGATCTCCGAGTCCACCAACCAGCGGTGGACCAAGACGGCCAAGACAGGGTCACCAACCGCGGTGACAAGCGCGTCCTCCGATACCCCCAGCACATGGCCACAGGCTCCGTGCAGCCGCCTTCGGTAGTCCAACAAGGGCGCCGTGTCCGCTTCGGTCAGCCCGATCCCAGGACAGGTCTCCTGCCACAGCGGCTGTGCCGAGTCATCCCAGGAGGGCACCGCCATACCATCGACCAGCGCCAACAGGCGCTCACCGAGGAAGACCGGCAGACGATCGCCAGAGGCGTCAAGGACAGCGAGCGCTGCCCCCGCGGGCCCCGGCTGGCCGAGCCCCGCTTGGAGTGTCTCGACATCGCAGGGCGGCCGATGGCAGGCTGCGCAACACAGCACGCCCAAGAGCAGCCCCCTGGTTCCCCGCGGCAACTGCGGCATCACACGCATCTACACCCACCTTGTCGAGAGATGGCGTCCGAATAACTTGGGGACGCACTGAAAGCTGGCTAAACGCACCTACACCCACTGGACACCTCCACACCCCAGGGCCCCACAATGCCGTCCCGGATCGATGTTCGCTCTCCAGCGCTCATGCTGGCGAGCTGCCTGATCGCAGCCGCCTGCACCTCGACTACACCGAACATCGAGCCCGCGCTCGACCAATCCCCCATAGCCGAGGCGCCCACCCCGCCCCCGCCCCCGCCGCCACCGACCTTGAGCGACGGCAGCCTCATCCAGCCATGCGACGTCACCCTGGACGACATGGCGTGCATCGAAGGTGGCAGCTTCGTGCGAGGCTTCGACGGTGCCGAGACCTGCCCCCAACCCGAGAACTCCGCCGACCGCCCGCCCCACCACTCCGCCGCCGAGGTGGAGCTATCCACCTTCTTCATGGATCTACAAGAGGTCACCTACCGTGACTACAAGGCCTGCGAGGCCGAGAAGCGATGCGATCCCGCCGGCCCCCTGTACCGGGACTTCGACCGGCCGACCCAGCCCCACATGGGGGCAAACTGGTACGAGGCCAAAGCCTACTGCAAAGCCCAGGGCAAGCACCTGCCCACGGAAGCCGAGTGGGAAGCGGCGGCCCGCGGCCCCGATGGCGAGCTCCACCCCTGGGGCGACGCGCCGGGCACCTGTGAGCTGGCCGTCATCATGAACGCAGAAGGCAAGCGGAGCTGCGGAGTCGACAAGCTGCATGGTCAGGCACACAAGGGACGCACCCTCGAAGTGCGCTCCCGGCCCGCCGCCCGTTACGGCATCCACGACATGGCAGGCAACGCCGAGGAATGGATCGCAGACTGGTTTAGCGCCGACCTCGATGCCTGCGGTGAGGCATGCCTGGGCATCGACCCCCGCGGTCCCTGCGACGGAGCCGAGCCTTGCAAAGATCACGCCAGGAAGCTGGTCAAAGGCGGCTCCTGGTACTGGCCTTCGGAGTGCGCCACCGGCTACAACCGCCGGCCCCACGTACCCAACAACAAACCCTACCACCACTTCGGCTTCCGCTGCGCCGCCAGCTTCGCCGAGGCCCAAGCCATCGCCTCCCAGCGGGCCCAGACCGAGCAGCCCAACCCCGATATCACCGAGTAGTCCCCCCGCGGATGCCCACCCCACGCCCCCCATCACCGCATCACCACAGCATCCACAGGCTGTTGGCCCTGCTGGCAGCGCTGCTGCTACTCCCTCTGCACAAAGCGGGGGCCTTCCCCGACCGCGACCCCGACCGCGAGATCCTGCTGTTCCCGGTCGAGGACCAGAGCCCCACGGCCATTGCCCAGGGCACCTGGCTGGTCGACGATCACGGCCTGGCCATCATCGCGGCTCCCGCCACCGGCGCTCCCGCCTATTGGCTGCCCAGTGACCCCTGGGCAGAAATGAGCGACGGCCTGGTCAGGGCCCAGGTGAGCCACGGCACCCGGGCCGACTACTCCCTGCTGCTGCGGGCCTCAGCGCCAACGGGCAGCCCTGATGAGCTCGACGCCTACGGACTGTCCGTCGAGAAAGACAAGCTGTTCCTGCACCGCTGGCACCGCGGTCTCGTGCACCGCATGGGGCCCGCGACCTCGGTGCCCGGGCTCAGCAAGCTCCCTGGGGTGGAGATCGTGGCATGGATGCAGGGCCCGTGGATCTCTGTCAGCGTCTTCGCGCTCGACAGCCTCGAGCAGGTGGCCAGCCTGTCCATCTACGATGAGGCCCTGGCGAAGGGCAGGGTCGGCTTCAGGGCGTTCGGCAAGCAGGACCTGGGCACCCGCCTCGAGTCCCTCCGGGTGGCCCACCCCCAGCAGCCTATCGCCGACCCCTCCCAGCCTTGGGGAGCTCAACGCCTGGTGGAGTTGGACGCTCGGGATGTGCCGGAGCTCCCCAGCGGCCTGGCCAGCACCCGGGTCCGCATCGAAGAGGATCGGGTGTGGCTGCGCACCGATCCAGTGGGAGTGGAGCGCGTGCGGCGGGCAAACATCCAGCCCATCAGCGTGAGCGATCAGGTGCCATGGTGGGCCTACGACCGCCGCTACGCCGAGGCCATGGATCAGCCTCCCAAGGCGACGGCGAAGGGCTTCGATCTCACCATCTCCTACAAGGACATCGAGCAGGTCTACGCCATCGTACGAGGCTATGCGGAGCGGTACCCGGACATCACCCGCCTGCACACCATCGGCCAGAGCGCGCGGGGCTTCCCAATCCTGGCCCTGCGCATCACCGACAAGCCCGATGAGGACGAAGGCGAACCCACCGTCCTTCTCAATGGCGCCCACCACGGCTCGGAGTTGCTCTCCACCGAGTACACACTGGACGCCATGGCCGGACTGCTCGAGGGCTACGCCAGCGATCGGGATGCGCGCCGTCGCGTGGACGGCCTGGACATCTGGGTGGTGCCTCTGGTCAACCCGGATGCCAACTGGATCTTCATGCGGGAGACCCACAACCCAGGCCGCAAGAACGGACGCGACACCGACGGTGACGGCGAGTTGTTCCAGTACGAAGGCGTCGATCTCAACCGCAACTACCCGTTCCGCTGGGGCACCACCGGCGAAGTGGGCAGCCGCTCCTGGCACATCCACTGGCGCTACCGGGGGGCAGCACCGGCGTCCGAGCCCGAGACGCAGGCCATGATGGCCCTCGCCGATGCCCAGCACTTCGCTGCTTCCATCTCCTACCACACCGCGTCCACCAAGCTGCTGTCCCCCTACAGCATCAAAGGGGCGGTCACGCCGCGGCCCGACCACGCCTGGGCCATCGGCGAAGAGCTGGTCAAGGTCCTGCCCCGGCAGCCCAACGGCCGGCGCATCACGCTGGTCAAGAACCTCTACAGCGTCGACGGCACCGATCAGGACTGGCACTATTTCGCCCACGGCACCCTGGCCTACCTAGCGGAAGGCTCCCACCACAACCCCAAGAACTGGAACACCGCGCGCCGCTCCATCGTGGCCATGAGGCCGCTGGCCCCGGCCCTGATGGACCGCGTGCTCGATGGCCCGACCATCTCCGGGGTCACGGTGAACGAACAAGGCGAGCCGCTCCAAGCCACCATCACCATCGACGAGATCGAGACCTTCGAGGGTGAGCGCTGGACCAGCCGGGCACGGGACGGTCGCTTTGACAGGATGCTGGGTGAGCCAGGCACCTACACTGTGCGCGCCACAACCGAAGACGGCCGCAGCGCCGCAACCACCGTAAAGATCAAGTCGGGTGTGAAGCGGGTGGAGCTGCTCTTGGAACCGCCGGAGGATGTCGAACAGTCGCCGGTCGAGGTCGAGGCCACGCCCTGAGGACACGCAGCCACCCAAGGATCGACATGGTATCCGCGGTCAAGCTGACGTATTCTCCCCCCATGCACGCCGACGAGCAACGGAGCGGGAGGACTGCGCGATGACGGGCCAGAGAGCGCGCTACGGGAAGTACGAGATCATCGCGCCCATCGCGGCCGGAGGCATGGGCGTAGTCTATCGGGCGCGGCACGTGCATTTAGGCACGGAAGTCGCCTTGAAAGTCCTACAGGCCAGCTTCGCCATGAACGAGCGCGTCCGGCATCGTTTCTCCCAAGAGGCCTACGTTCAGGCGCAGTTGAAGCACCCCAGTGTGGTCGATGTGTTGGACTTCATCGTCGAAGACCAGACCCTCGCGTTCGTCATGGAGCTGATCAACGGGCCCTCACTCCAGCAAGTCTGCGACCACGAGAAGCGCGATCCCTGGACACCCAAGGATGCGCTGGCGGTCATGGACCCCATCGCCCGAGCGGTCGGCTGGGCCCACGGACGGGGCGTGATTCACCGCGACCTCAAGCCGGCCAACATCCTGATGGATCGCTCCAAAGATGCCGCGGGCATCGGCCTACCCAAGATCACCGACTTCGGCCTGGCCAAGGTGCTCGCCAGCCAGGCAGGCCTCAGCATCGACGGCAACATGATGGGTACCCTCCCGTACATGGCACCGGAGCAGTTCGCAGGCCGCACCGACATCGACGCGCGGGCCGACGTATTCGCCCTGGGCATGATGTGGTGGCGGCTGCTCACGGGGTCGATTCCTCTCGATCCCGACAACATGCTCGCCTGCGCTGCCTTCTACTCGGGCCAAGTGCATCTGCCATCGCTGATCCAAGCCGCACCCGGTACACCACCTGCCTTGGCGGAGATCCTTGGCCACGCGCTGGCCCTGCAACCACAGCAGCGCCCACCCGACGCCGATGTCTTCTCCGGCTTGGTGCGAGAGGCCATGGAGGGGCGTTCGCCCACCATGCCTCCCTCCCCCATCGGCGCCCCTACTGCGGCCCCAAAGCCGGCCCCCACAGTGGAGGCCCGCGCCGTCGAGGAATCGACCGCTCCGGTGTCTCCCCAACCAGCTCCCACCCCATCGGAGCCCGATTCGGAGCGCCGCTCCAGCCCCGCCCACGCCCTGGCAGCAGGTGGCATTCTCACGGTGGGCGGAATCCTCGCCGTTCTGCTCGGCGTGTTGGTCTGGGTCGGCTTCACCCTGCTACACGACGAAGAGGCTCCACCCAGGGTGGAGGCACCCGCAGTCAGCCAGCTCGACGACAAAGCCTATGAGGTCGAAGAGGCGCCACCGTCACCGTCACCGTCACCGCCACCGCCTCGGACGCCGCCGCCCCCCACCACCGACGAACTCATCGTGGACTTCGTCCAAGTCTATTATGGGCGCTTCAACAACTGGGACCTCCAGGGGTGGCTGGACCTCATGGACTTCCCCCTCGATCGCATGTTCGCCCGTGAAGGGGTCAGCCGTTCCAAGATGTACGGCATCTACTCGAGCCTGCGCAGCCGCAAGGGAGTCGTACGCATCGACGCGGGGGGCCCTCGCATCAGCGACCGGGGAAGCGGGCGCTACGTCGTATGGATCGACAACTACAAGGTCTACTTCGACGGCGTCTACGACCGCGACGCCAGCAAACCAAAGCGCCTGGATCTAAAGAGCAGTAGCAGCTCGGAGCACGGCTTCCTCGTGACCGCCATCCAGGATCAGTAGGAGCACCATGCCACTCCACCCACGCATCTCGGGCCTCTTCCTCGCACTCACGCTCGGGGTGTCCTGCCAGCACACGGCGCCAGAAGCCGCCCCTGCAGCGGCCGAGCCGCCCTCCACCGAGACCGCCCTGGACGAGCCGCCCAGCACCGACATCGACCTAGCCACGCAGCCCCCCGAGCCACCGCCCAAGCCCGAGCCGAAGCGCGTGCTCACCGGCATCGACGTGCTGCAGCACTCACCAGCGGAGCAAGCACTGTTGGAAGGTGAAGTCATCGGGCTGGTCACCAACACCGCCGCCAGGGACCGCGATGGTCGCACGACCTTCGAGCTCCTGGTCGAGGCCCCGTGGGCCGACGTGCAGGTGCTGTTCACACCGGAACACGGCTTCCTCGCTGATGTCGCCGGTGCGGGAACCAGCGACGTGGACAGCTGGCACGGCAGGTCTCACGGCCTGTTCAGCAAGCACAAGGTCCCCACACCCGAGATGCTGGAGGGAGTCGATGTGCTCGTCTTCGACATGCAGTCGGTGGGCGTCCGCTTCTACACCTATCTCTCCACCATGGTGGGCGTCATGGGGGCCGCGCGGGACGCCGGCATCCCCATGATCATCCTCGACCGCCCCAACCCCATCGCTCCACAGGGCGTCGGAGGGAATGTCCTCGATCCAGCGTTCACCACCTTCGTGGGGATTCTTCCTCTGCCATGGCGCTACGAACTCACCCTGGGCGAGATGGCCCGCTACGTCGCGTGGCGCTGGCCTGATGACTACGGCAGCGTGCTCCACGTCGTGCGCATGGAAGGCTGGGATCACGACACGTGGTTCGACGAGACCGATCTCGCGTTCGTCCCTCCCTCCCCCGCCATGCTGGACCTGGACACCGCCACCTCGTACCCGGGGTTCTGTCTGCTGGAGGGCACCAACATCGGCCTGGGCCGCGGCACACCGCATCCGTTCCAGATGGTCGCCGCCCCCTGGCTCGACGCGCCCGGGGTGGTCGATCGGGTGTCGCCCCTCGCGGCCACCCTCGGTGCCGAGCTGCTCGTCGAGAGCATCACGCCGCTCGACCCGACGGATGGGAAGTACGACGGTGTGCCGTGTGAGGCCGTCCGAGTCATCGTCACAGACCGCGAGCGCTACGACCCCATCCCCCTGACGTTGGAGCTCATGGAGGCCATCCGAGCACTGCACGCCCCCGAGCTGACCTGGCACGTCAAGCACTTCGATCGACTGGCCGGGACGGACATCTTGCGGGAGAGCCTGGCGAAGGACGAGGACAGTGAACCGCTCCTGCAAGCCTGGGAAGCCGAGCTGCTCGAGTTCGAGCGCGCCACGCAAGCGCTGCGCCTCTACTACCCTTGATGATCACTCATCACGGGCCACCTCGAGGTAGCTGCCCACGCCTCGAACGATGGCGTCCGCAAGGATGTTCTGGAACGTGGGTGTGCGCAGCCGCAGCTCGTCCTCGGGGTGGGTCACAAAGGAGGCCTCGAAGAGAATGGAGGGCATGCGCGGTGAGACCAGCACATAGAACATGGCCGTCTGCACGCCGATGTCATGGACACGGGAAGCACCGTAGGTCGACGTGACCTGCCCGATCACGCTCTGGTGGACCTCGAGGGCCAGCCGTCGCGACAGCGCACTGGTGCCCGACACCACGAGCTCACCCATCACCAGATCGGCGGCGTCCTGCGCCCCACCTGCTGCCGTGACCACGGCGCGGTTTTCGCGAGCGGCCACAGCCGCTGCCGCCGCGTCGCTGGCTACATCCAGGTAGAAGGTGGTGATACCCCACACGTCGGGTGAGACCGAGGCGTTGGCGTGGATGGACAGAAAGATGTCTGCATCTCGCGCGTTGGCCAAGGCCGCCCGGCCCGACAAGGGGATGAAGGTGTCGTCGTCCCGCGTGTAGATCACCTCGGCACCGAGCTCTCGCTCGAGCCCCGCACCCACCTTGCGGGCCAGGGCCAGCACGATGTCGGACTCGTGGGTGCCCGCGTGGCCTACCGCGCCGGGGTCGTGGCCTCCGTGGCCTGCGTCCACGACGATGCGCGGCCGATCACGCGGGGGGCCCACGTCGGCTGTCACATTGAGTACGCCCCTCATCCAGGACTGGAGGGCCGCAGCATCGGGGAGGCTCTGATCTGGGGCGGCGCCAGGCACGAGCAGATCCACCAACAGAGCCCTGCCCCCGATGAGGCTGGTAGATACGCCCCGCGCACGCATCGTGTCGACGGCAACCTGCACGTCCCCGCCGATCTGCGACAGCACCAAGCGCCGCACCCCGAGGTTGTCCACGGGGATCTCCACCCCTCCAGGGATCGCCCGATAGGCCTCGACGAGCTTCGGATCGATGGAGGCCCCTTCGAGGGTGAAGACAGACCGAGCGGCCGCGGCCCCCACCGCCGGCATGCTGCGTGACTGCACCTCGCCCACCTCGCCGTCCAGCAAAACAAGCACGCGAGCGTGCTCCTGGCCCAGGAAGAGCAGCACCCGCTCGAGCGCTGCGGCCCGGCCGGGAACCGGCCAGAGCAGTAGCAGGCAGCTGACAAGGATCAGGAGCGGGCGGAGGGTGAAGGGCATGGGCACTACTGGACGTAGCCCAGGGCCTTCAAGCTCTCCAAGGTGAAGGCGTCGAGATCGGACTCCTCGGAGGCGCCGTAGTCGAGCTCCTGCTCGAGCATCTGCCCGTAGATCAGCTCGAGGCGGTCCACCAGCTCTGGGCGCTCGGCGGCCAGGTTGTACTCCTCGAAGGGATCCTCCACCAGGTCGTAGACCTCCACCGTGCCCTCGCGCATGGGGTAGCCCCGGTAGATGCGGTTGCTGTCGCGATGGCGGATGTACTTGTAGCGATCGGTGACCACACCCTCGAGCTGGCGCCCGATGTGCTCGAGCATGGCCGCACCGTGGGTGGCGGCGCCGGCCTGACCATCCATCAGTGGCCGCAGGTCCTGACCCCGGGTGCCCTCCGGGCTGGGCAGCTCCAGGTAGGACAGCACCGTGGGCATCACGTCCACGATGGACACCACCTCGTCGTGCTGCAGGCCGGCGTCGGCGCCGGGCACACGGATGATGAGAGGGATGTGAACGGTGGGCTCGAACAGGCCCGCGTGCACGAACCACAGCTCATGCTCCCCCAGGGACTCTCCGTGGTCGGCGGTGAAGACGAACAGGGTGTTCTCCCACAGCCCTAGCTCGCACAGCTGATCCATCACCTCGCCCACGTGGTGATCGATCCAGGTGACCGAGCCTTCGTAGGCGCCCACGACGTACTCGGCGCTCTGAACGGGGTCGAGCCACTCGTGGAACTGCTCGCTGTCCTGGTGATCCGGCGGGAAGAGCTTCCACAGCGGCGCCAGCGGGGTATCGCCCTCGGCCCAGGGGCCGCCGGAGAAGTACAGCTCGTCGTAGTCGTCGGGGGCGTGGTAGGGCGTGTGGTTGTCGATGTAGTGGATCCACAGAAAGAACGGATCTTCCTCGCCAGGCTGCTTCGCCAGCCAGTCCTTGACCCAGCGGTTGGTGAGCCCGGCCTTGCGGAAGCGCTCGCCACCCCGGATAACCTCGACCCCCTGTGGGATGTTGGAGATCTCGCTTGTGAGCCAGGGCATGTTGATGTGGGCCGCGGTGCGGTAGCCCTCGCCCCCCAGCAGCTCGAACATGGTGGTGACCCGGCTGGGGATGCGGTGCCAGTTGTCCCAGACCCGGTGGTCCCGTGGGTACAGGGATGAGAACAAGCTGGCGTGGGCGGGCAGGGTGGTAGTGATGCTGGTGTAGGCTCGGGAGAAGTTCACCCCCTCGAGGGCCAGCTCGTTCAGGCGTGGGGTCTGCACGCGGCGGTTGCCGTTGACCTCGAGCATGTCGCCCCGCAGGGTGTCGGCGGTGATGATCACCACGTTCCAGCGTTCGTCGGCCGCATTGGCGCGAGGCGGGGCACCCATTGAGAGCCCCAGTGCGGCGAGGGGAATCAGGCCCGAAGACCGCATCAGGGTTCCACGCTCAGGTAGACCGGGCTGGACCAGGCCAGGTCGGGCACGCCCGCGCGCGGGGCCTGCTGAGCCCGCAGATAGTACGAGTGGGCACCCGCATCCACCATGCGGTCGCTCCAGGTGCCGCTGGCCAGACGACCCTCCACGGGCAACCGGGTCAGCTCCACGCCATCGCGCACCACAACCAGGGCCTCGAGGGGCAGGGTAGCCTCCACCTCGTAGTCCAGTACCACCAGCCCGCGCACCACGCCCTGGGATCCCTGTGGCATCCCGCCTACACGGATGCGTACAGACAAGGGCACGCCGGTGCTGGCGCAGCTACGCCGAGCCACCAGGGCCTGCCACGCAGCCTCTCGAGTGGGCTGCTCCACCACCAAGCAGCTCAGAGCGTGAGCCCAGGGATCACGCCGCACACCCAGGCCATGGTGCCACAGCAGACCGTGGGAGTCGGTGCCCCCCAGGAAACCCATCACCGCACCAGTGGCCAGGCCATCGACAACAAAGCCGCCTTCCTTGGCACCGCGAGCGGGGATGACACCGCCGGGAGCCTCGGACACACCGTGCACCGAGACGATCTCCACCTGGCGCTGTAGGGTGGGGTCGGCGGCGGCCCAGTCCGTGCCGGTCCAGGTGGTGTGGTGGGGGGCGACAAAGGCGTCCTCTCCCCCCAGCACGTCCATCAGCTTCGCCGTGCTGTCGTAGCCATGACGGAAGCCCAGGACGGGGGTGGGGGGCAGCCCGTGGAAATACACGTTGCGGTGGCCGTAGCCCTTGGGAAGCGGCGGGGAGGTCCACTCGAAGGCGTGGAAGGCCAGGAAGTCATCCCGGGCGTCGAACAGGCGGGTCACGTCCAGCAGCTCGTGGTGCTCCGAGGGCAGCATGCGCCATCCCACGATGGCGTCATGGTCCGTCAGGGCAGCGAAGTCCATCCCCCGGGCCCAGCAGCGGGCGTAGATCTCATCGGGTGGGCCAGTGCCGTCGGACAGGGCCGAGTGCATGTGCAGATCTCCCCACAGAACAGTGGGGCCCTGGGGCTGCTGGAGCTGGGCTGCGGGTGCATCCACAGACTTGGGTGGATCAGCGACAGACACGAACTCCGGCGCCCCGCTGGGACCGCCCGAGCCGGCCTCGAAGCGCTCGAGCACCACAGCCTTGCGGGCGCGGCGCACGGCCACCAGCCCGCCATCGGGCAAGGCCACCAGGCCAGCGTAGCGGCCCCGGGCACCCCAGCCGGACCGGGTGAGATCCAGAGAGAACGCGTCCTGACCGGCCCCCACCAGGTGCAGGTAGGCTCCCTGAGAGGGTCGGGTCAGCAGAGCCACACTGCCATCGGGTCGCACCGCGAGCTGCGGGAACTCAGCGCCCTGCTGCTCCCCGGCAGGGCCGATCTGGGCGATGGGATCGGCGGAGGCCAGAGCCTGCACCTCGACACCGCGCACCCGGCGCAGGCTCCACCACTTCACCAAGCCGCCGGGAAGCGACGCATGGTAAGCCACGAGCATCCCGCCCCCGGGGGCCGGTGCCAGGCGAGGGGCGGCCTGGATGCCTGGGCGAGAGTCCACAGCGAGGATCGGGCTCCACAGGCCCTGGGACTTGCGCCGCAGCAGCAGGTCGTAGTCGGGGTCCAAGGGCGTGTTCAGCTCGGGATCGTTCCCCGGGGCCTCCTGTACCAGGCTGTCCCAAGCCAGCCACAGCTGCCCGTCGGCCAGGCCAACGGCAGGCCGGCGCGCCAGCCAGCCCTCGCTCAGGATCTGCGGTTCGCCCAAGGCCACGCCGTCGGGGCCCAGCTGCTGGTAGACCACCGCCGAGCGCCGGCCGTCCGAGCTTTCCCAGGCCAGATGCACGAAGCCCTGGGGATCCACCACCAGGTCGGGGGCGTCGCTGCGCTCTCCGGCCAGGCCAATGCGGGTGACAGGTCCGGGCTGACCGTCCACCCGGCGCAACAGGATCCAACGGGAGAGATCGCCCCGCTCGGGCATGTCATCTCGGCCGCTCCAGGCGAGCCAGGTGGCACCGTCGAGCCCTGGAGCCAGGCGCGGGCCCCAGGCCAGAGCGCCGTCGCTGACAGGCTCGGCCACGCCAGGGGATGCCTCCCTGTGCAGGGTGATGCGCTCGCGCTGACCGTCGTAGGCGACCATGGCCACCAGCGCCTGCCCCTGGCCGTCCAGCACCAGGTGGGGGGCGATGACATCACGCCCACGGGCGAGATCGAGCGGCTGAGCGCGGGTCAAGCCCGCGGCCTCGCCATGGGGTGGCAAGACCGCCACGGGACTGCCCGTGGCCTGCGCCTCGCCAGAGGAACCGGTCAGGGACAGCAGGCCCGCGAGCGCCACTGATGCCAGGACCGTGAGGATGCCAACGCCATGCTGTATAGATAGGTTCATCATCCGCTGACTACCCGCTGTTCGGGCCACCAGCAAGGGGGCCTTCTCTCAGCAACGGAAGAGCCCATGAATCGACATCATCCTTCCCGCGCAGTCCCCTTTCTGATCTGCACTCTGGCCATCGGCCTGGCCGGCACAGGCTGCGAGGCCTCCACCCCAGCCAATGAGCCCGCGCCCCCGCCCCCATCCCCGTGGGTCGAGCTGGCGCCGGTGCAGCCCACACAGCCCACACCCAGCGCCCTGTCCCAGGCCTGGCTGCTCTTCGAGACGGGCCAGTGCGAGGACATCACCAGCCCCATCCCGCCGGCGGACCCCTCCCTCGAGCCATGGTGGGCTACCGCCCAAGGCTGCGCCCACCTCTCGGCGGCGGAGTACGACCAGGCCGCCGATCTGCTGGCCCAGGTACCCGAAGGCTCCCCGCCCCACCGCCAGGCCCAGCTGCAACTGGCCCAGCTCGAAGTCGCCCGAGGTGCACCCGAGGCCGCCAACACCGTGGCCCAAGCCATCGTGGATGCCGGGCTGCACGACGCAGCCGCAGGCCAGGCCATGGCCCTGCTGGCCACCGACGGCCCCGAGGCAGGGCGCGCTGTGGCCCTGGCCCTGCTGTGGGCCCATCACCCCATGCACCCAGCGAGCCCCAGCGAGCCCCCCGAGGGCATCACCTGGCGACAGGCCGGGCAGCGGGGTGAGGCCCTGATGGCATACGCCGACTGGGACGGCGTCATCGCCACCCTCGAGCCCTGGACCGACCAGATCGATGCCGACGACATCGATGCCTGCCGGGCCCACTACGCCCTGGGCCGCAGCTACTACAAGCGAAACAAGAAGACCCAGGCCCTGCCCCACCTCAGCCTGCCCAAGAGCAGCTGCGCCTTCGGCGATCCCGCCTATGGCCCCCGCATGGCCTACCTGAAGGGACGCACCGAGCAACGCCTGGGACGCCACCGCTCCGCGGCCGCGACCTTCGCCGCCCTGGCCGAGGCCTTTCCGGCCGACAGTCACGCCGACGACGGCCTCGTGCTGGGGGCCAACAGCCTGGCCAAGGTCGGGAACCTACCCGCCGCCCAAGGGCTATGGCGCCAGGCCTGGGAGCTACCAGGCAGAGGCGACATGGGGCCGGAAGCCGCCTTCCGCCTGGCGTGGAGCTTCTACGACGCGGGTGATGGCGCCCAGGCCCAAACCCTGGCCGCCGAGCTGTCCACCCTGGCCCCCAGCCGGGACCGCTTCTACGTGCCCGCCGGCGCCTACTGGGCCGGTCGCTGGGCCCTGTACCCCGATGTCGCCAAGCCAAACGACCGTGTGGACGAAGGCCTGCCTGTGGCCATCGAACACTGGGTTCGGCTGTGCCTGCAGCAGCCCTGGTCCTACTACGCCGTACTGGCCTATGCGCGCTTGGTAGAAGAAGCCCCAGAACAAGCCGCCGAATTGGCCCAGCGGGGCGAACCCGTACCTGCCCTCGAGCGCTACCCCCTGCGCCGACAGCTGGCCGAGGACCCCGCCGTGGTCCAAGCCCAGGCGCTGCTGGCCGCAGGCATGCTCCCTCAGGCCATCGCCCGCTGGCAACAGGCCGAGCTCGAGGATCGCACCCTGCTCGAGCGCGCCTGGTGGACCCGCTCCCGCTCGGCCGCCGGCGACAGCGTCGCGGCCCACTCTGAGCTGCGCACCTGGCTGCGGAAGAACCTGCCCGACGTGCCCAGCGACGAAGCCGTCCAGCTGCTGCGGGTGGCCTACCCCGAGCTGTGGTGGTCCGAGGTGCAGCAGCACAACGCCGGCTACCGCTACCCGGCCCGCTTCATGCACGCCCTGATGCGCACCGAGTCCAACTTCGACCCCGACGCCATCTCCTGGGCCGGGGCCCGGGGGCTCTGCCAGGTCATGCCCGCCACCGGCCGCGGCCTGGCCCGCGAACTAGGCATCCAGATCACCGAGGACGACCTGCTCGATCCCCACACCAGCATGCGTCTGGGCAGCCACTACCAAGAAAGCATCCACAAGCAGTTCCACAACAACCCTCCCCTGTGCGCCGCCGGCTACAACGCGGGCGAGCATCGTGTGGTGGAGTGGCTCGAGCGCTACGGCAACCTGCCCACCGACGAGTACGTCGAGCGCATCCCCTTCTCGGAGACCCACGGCTACGCCAAGCGCGTGGTGGGCACCTGGCAGGCCTACCACTGGCTGCACGACGGCGGCGACGCCTTCCTGGATCTGTCCTGCTATAACCACAAAGCCTTCAATGAGGCATGCGCGGTGCAGCACGGAGGTTCATAGCTCCGGGGGCGGTGGTGGCCCCTCGAGCCCCAGATCCTCGACCAGCGCTCTGACCTCTGCCATGAACGCCGAGCCAGGATCGCGTTTGCTCGTCCGGTAGCTCGGGTCCGCCTCCTGGAAGTAGGCGTGACGTTCCATCTGTCGGTACTCGTGGTGGCCGATGAGGTGGGTGATCGGGTGCTCAGCAACCAGCACACGCACCAGCGCTGCATCCGCCTGGACCTGAGCGTCGGTCAGCGGGAGTTCGTCTCCGCCCCCAACGTTCTCGATGCCGATGGACAGGTGGTTCAAGCCGATGACGTGCCGGGCCACGGTCGTATCGGGCAAGAGGCGCAGGATGCTGCCGTCCCGCTCCACGACGAAGTGAGCGGAGACATTGACCGCGCCAGCACCCACCAGCTCTGGGCGCCCACCCAGCATGGTGGATGCGAAGGTGTTCCAGGCCGACTCGGCCGTGCCGCCCCCTGTCCAGTGGAGCACGATGAGCTTCGGTGTCATCTCGCAGGATGCCTCTGTGAAGCCATCCACCAGCCCGGGATGGTGGACGCGCAGATAGTCCTCGGTGAGCCCGCAACGCTCAGCGTCGTAGGGGATCAGGCGCTCGGTGATGACGGGACTGGGCGCAGACGGCGGGGCGACATCGGGCTGTGGCGCAGCCGGCGGTCGAGCCACTGGCTCCGGCACCTCGGCCGGCGGCTGGGCTGGTGAAAGCGCCGAAGGCCCGGACGCGGCAGGCCCGGCAGGGCACCCTGTGCAGAGCGCCCCCAACAAGACCCAACGGCGACGGGTCACCGGGCTCACTGGCAACCCTTGCTTCGCTGCGTAGCGAGCACCAAATCCCGGTTGCTGCTGTCCACGAACGTGAGGTAGCGGGCGACCGTGATGTGCCAGGGCATGTAGAAGCCGCAGGTGCCCATCAACATGGCGATCTTGACGATCTGAGCCAGGGCGAAGTCAGCGAAGCTCGTGCGGAAAACCAGCGGATGACCATGCACGTAGGTCTTGGACGCCAGCCAGAACCCGTAGATGCCCCTGGTCAGGATCGTGAAGAGCCACCGCGTGGGCCGGAAGCCCGCACACTCGGCACCGGTGGCGCGGAGCTCGAGACGGCTGTGGGATTCAGGCGACATGGAGCACCTCGAAGATGAAGTGCAAGAATCGAGGGATGAGTCCCTGGCCAAGGGCTATTGCCCAGCCATCTGCCAGGTGTCGGTACAGGCTGGGTGGCCACACAAAGACGATCTCGATGCCCAGTGCCAGGTAGAACGCGGGCAGCCCAAAGCGTGCCGCGCGGTCCAGCACGGGGCGACCCGCGAGCTGGGCCGCGGCCGCTACCAACACCGCCACCGCGGCCAGCACCACCACGGGGCCCAGCAGGTGAAGCTCGAAGGCCACAGCCAGGTGCCCGTGCAGGATGGCCGACACCGAGCGGGTGATGCCGCAGGTCGGGCACGGGATGCCGAACAGGAGCCGCATCGGACACAACACCGGGCGGCCGCTGGGGATCCACAGCGAACCCACCACCAGGATCACCAGGGACAGGAATCCTCCGGCCAGCGCCCGCTCCACGGAGCTCCGCCGCTGGTCGTCGCGCCCCCCTGCCTGGATACCGTCGGTCACCGCATGTCCGAGGGCAAGTCAGCACACTCGGCGCCGGTGATGCTGAGCTCGAGACGGTTGTGCGATTCAGGCCGCATGGAGTACCTCGACAACGAAGTGCAAGAAGCGAGGAATGAGTCCCTCGGGGGCCGAGCGTCCCCTCCTGGCCATTGGGCTGGTGGCTGAAGCACAACCACGGTATCAGACCCGGACTTGGGCCGTCTGACCATCTGTGCTTTGATGTCCAAGGGGCCTGGTGAGCGGCGCCCAAGGAGAGGTCATGCTTCGCGCCGGCGACGTGGTCGAGAAGTACGAAATCATCAGCCCCATCGCCGCGGGAGGCATGGGCACCGTCTACCGTGCGCGGCACCGGCAGCTGAAGCAGGAGGTGGCCCTCAAGGTCCTCTCGTCCCGACTCGCGCTTGATCCCAAGGTGCGCACCCGCTTCTCTCAGGAAGCCTACGTCCAGGCTCAGCTGCAGCACCCCAATATCGTGGTGGTCCGCGATTTCATTGAGCAGAGCGAGCAGCTCGGGTTCATCATGGAGCTGATCGATGGACCCTCCCTCGAGCAGGTCATCACCCTCGAGCGACCCGGCCCATGGGTGCCAGCAGACATCTACGCGCTGATGGACCCCATCCTTTCCGCCATGGCATACGCCCACGGTCGAGGCGTGGTGCATCGCGATCTCAAGCCCGCCAACGTGCTGATGGAGCGGTCCGAGGGCAGCGAAGGTGTTGGCCTACCGAAGATCGCCGACTTCGGCCTAGCGAAGGTCCTGGCCTCGACCGCCGGTGTAACCATGGCCGGCACGGTGATGGGCACCATTCCCTACATGGCGCCCGAGCAGTTCCGAGGCCTGGCCGAGATCGACGCTAGGGCAGACGTGTTCGCGCTGGGCGTGCTGCTATGGCGCCTCTTCGTGGGCGAGCTGATGGTGGCCGCTGAGGACATGATGGCCTGCGCGGAGATGTACTCGGGCCGCACGCCCATACCCGAGCTGAGCTCGCGACGGGGCGGCATCCCTCCTGTGGTCGCGGCCGAGGTTGCCAAGGCCCTGGCCATCGATCCCGCGCAGCGCCACGCCCACGCCGGTGAGCTGCTGGCAGCGCTCCGAACCGCCATGACCGCTGAACCGGACCCGGCGGATCTCCCCTTGGTGGTGAAGCAGCCAGCACCTGCGCCAGAGCCCGCGCCAACGTCCACGCTCGGCCGGGCACCTGCGCCGAAGGCAGCGCCACAGCCCCCGGCCGATGACCCGTGGGATGGTGCCGACGACGACCAGTTGATGCCAGACAAGCCCACCGGCGGACCCCCACCGGCGGCCGTCATCATCGGCGCGGTCGTGCTGCTGGGAATTGGAGCCATCACCGTGCTCGCGCTGTCGGAGGGCCCGGCTCCCGAGCCTGTGTCGTACAGCCCCAGCACGAGCAAGAGCAAGAGCAAGAGCAAGAGCAAGAGCAAGAGCAAGAGCCGCCCACCCACCAAACAAACGAGCAAGAGCAAGAGCACCAGCACCACCTCGACCCCCACACCCAGCTCTCGCGCCAGCGCCACCCTCCCCACGGTGGCTGCTGGGTACAAGAAGGTCAACATCAGCACCGGCAGCTTCACCATGGGCAGCCCCAGCTCCGAGGCCGGCCGGGAGGGCGACGAGATCCTGCACCGCGTCAGCGTGACCCGACCGTTCGGCATCGGGGCGACCGAGGTCACCCAGCAGCTGTACCAGGCGGTGATGGGACGCAATCCGAGCCAGCACACCGGGGCGCTGTACCCCGTTGAATCGGTGACCTGGTTCGACGCGATCCGCTTCTGCAACGCTCTGTCCCTCGCCGAGGGCTACACCCCCGCCTACAGCAGCAAGGGCTCGCTGGTCACCTGGGACACAAGCTCCAAGGGCTACCGGCTGCCCACCGAAGCCGAGTGGGAGTACGCCGCACGCGCAGGTTCCTCCAGCGCCTATGCTGGCTCTTCTTCGGCCAGCAGCGTCGCCTGGTACAAGGACAACGCTGGGGGCTACACCCACAAGGTCGGAAGCAAGCACCCCAACGCCTGGGGCCTCTACGACATGAGCGGCAACGTCCTCGAGTGGGTCTGGGACCGCATGGGGCCCTACAGCAGCGCCAGCATCAGCGACCCCACGGGCGACAGCGGGGCCTACGAACGCATCTACCGGGGCGGCAGCTATTACTTCAAGGCCCGAGGGGTGCGGGTGGCCGACCGTAGCTATGGCAGCCCCACCGCCGAGAGCAAGGGAGTAGGCTTCCGCATCGTACGCACCCGCTGAAGATCGTCAGGCCCGGGCCCGGTCTCTGAACCGCACCCAGTAGTGCATGGCCACGAAGAACCCACCGCAGAGCAGGTAGCCCACGCTCCACTGCCAGCCCGTGCCCAGGCCGATGTCGTAGACCCCGCCCGCCGGGGTCATCGTGCCGGCGTGCATGAAGCCGAAGAACGAGAACACCGCACCGATGCCCACCCAGGCCGCGGCCCGCAGGAAGGTGCGGTCGATGAGGCAGGCCGACGCAGCCGCCCAGATCATGCAGGTGAGCATGAAGCCCTGGGAGGTGGCCACCAGGCCGTCGAGGTGTAGCCCCGCCGCCTCGAATGCCTCGGGGTGAGACAGGATGGTGCTGCCCATGGAGAAGTCGCCGGTGGCGAAGTTGGCGGCCCCCAGCACCTGGCCCACGATGAGCAGGCCCCAGGCGGCGATGGCCGGGAACAGGCCCGTGGCCACCGCGGGGGCATGGTCGTCAGGGGTGGCCTGGAAGGCCTGGGCCGCCATCACGATGCCGATCCACAGCACGATGGCCATGCCGGCTTCCATGGGGATGATGGCGTTGATGGCCCAGGTGAGACCGAAGAACGCCAAGAATGCGAAGAACACCCCGTTGAGCACCGAGTAGCCCGAGCGGGCGCCCAGGCCCTTCCAGCCGGGGTGGCCGATGTAGATGGTGGTGGGGAAGCAGGAGCCCAGCAGGGCAGCCACCACCGAGCCGGCGCCATTGACCGCGAGGCTGGGCATGGTGGGGTAGCTGTCGCCGGCGGCCTCGGCCGACTCGATGTTCTGCAGGGAGCCCAGCACGTTGAACAGGCCCATCGGCAGCATCACCGGCACCAGGAAGTCCATGGCCAGGGGATGGGTCAGGCCCGCCACCATGTCGCCCAGCACCGGCACCGGCAGGTACAACCCCACAGTGTCGAAGGCCTGGGACACCGTGGCACCCTGCACCAGGGCGGGCTCGCCCCCGAAGAAGGAGACCAACCAGGCCGCCGCCGTGCCCAGGCCCAAGGCCCAGGCGCCACCGGGGATGCGGAAGGGCATACGCTCGTGAGAGAAGTAGGTGGTGAGGATGACGCCCAGGGGCAGCAGGGCCACCAGGGGGTTCTCGAAGGTCTTGATGGCGAAGTCGATGGCGATGAAGCTGATGGCGATGCCTGCCAGGGTGGACAGCAGGGCGGCCCGGGGGGTGTGCTTGCGCACGAACTCGGCCACGAAGCTGCCAAAGAACTCGATGAGCCCCGACACCAGGCAGGCGGCCAGGCCGATCTGCCAGGCCAGGGTGGCGGCGTCGGTCTCGCTCATGCCCTGGGCCTGGGCGCCCAGCTTCACGGGCATCATCACCAGGAACACATAGGCGAACAGCGACACCGTGTTGATGCCGTAGGGCAGCGCTGTGACGTCGGTGCGTCCCGTGCGCTGGGAGAGCTTCTGAGCCTGCCAGGCGTAGAACAGGTTGCCCAGCAGGATGGAGATGGCGGCGCCAGGCAGGATGCGCCCCAGCACCACACCGATGGGGAAGCCCAGCACGGACGAGCACAGCGCCAGGATGAGCAGGAACTGGATCAGGTTGTCGATGGCCAACCCGAAGAACCCATCGATGTCCCCCGCCACGAACCAGGGCTGGGAGCCCTCGGTCTTCAACATACGGTTCAGAGCCTTCATGCTCGCGATTCCTCACGGTCAGAGCAGAGACGGCTCATAACGCCCGGCGCGGCCGGGGGCGCGGGCGAGCCGCGGGCGCTCGAGTGCAACCCAGCCCCTCGCTACGCTCCAGGCACGGAGCTCCAGTGGTAGAGCTCGTCCGGCTGGAGATCCCGGACGACGCAAGGACCCCAGCGTTCGAAGCGTGGGTCAACGGCGAGCCGCTCCAAGAGGCGCTGACGAATGGGCTCCATGTGGGATTCCATGTTTCCAAAACAGGCATCGAAGATGAACCGACGGCCATCGCTCCACGGTTGCAGCTCGACGCTCCAGGAGGCGTCCGAGGCGCCCCTCAGTGGGCGGGGCTCCAGGTTCGCCCGGCCAAGCAAGAATGCAGCGGCCAGGCCGTGGTGGCTCATGTCCACCACCTGGTCGTCCAGCGTGACGTGGGAGCTGAGCCCCAACAGACTCGCCCCTCCCAGGGGGTTGGAGGGCTGGCTGCCCGGCGGGAGCTGATATTGGCTGGCCATCCGAGTGCCATCCAAGGCCGCCGCGAGGGGCGTGCCGACGCCCGGGGCTGCGAGCACGGCCGCAGCGAGGGCCACCGGGAGGCCCAGCAGAGGCGCAGCCATGGCCCGCTGCTGAAACGGTCGCAACAGGGTGGAGGCGCCGCACAGCATCAGACCCGGGACCAGCACCAGAGATGGCAGGAAGAAACGGTAGGCCAACGGTAGGGACCGCAGCGAACCGATGGAGACGACCAAGGCCGCCACCACCAAGCTCGCGGCGAGCACACGGAGGACCACCCCGGAACGGGGCGCGCTCCAGGCTCCAGCAGCCATCCCCGCGGGCAACGCCAGGGCCAGCCAACCCAACCAGCCCATGTTCAGGGCATGGCGCAGGTAGTACTGAAGCATGTGCCATGGCAACCCGAAGCGGCCACCCACACGGCTGGCATCCAGCATAAAGGCGAGCGTCCAAGGAAGGCCAGAGATGGCACCGGGTTGGCCCACGACCCACGTGCCCCTGGTGCGCTCCAAAACAGCGCCGCTAAGAGGGTAGTCGAGCCACCCCAGGGTGGCGCCCTGGTTCTGCGCCATACTGCGGTGCACCACCATCACGGCGGCCTCGAGGGACACGGCTTCGCTGTACCTGCCATAGACCATCCACAGCGCAGCCATGGGGAGCAGCACAGCCGCCGCCTGCAGAGCCACCCAGGGTCGCTCCCTCCAAGCCCGCCAAGCCAGGGCCAGCAGGATGACCGTCAGGGCCAACACGATGGTGGAGAAGGCACGGTACGAGCTGGCCATGCTCGAGGCGAGGCCGACTCCAGCCGCAAGGTGCGGCAGCCATCCCCCGCGCAGGACCGCCCAGCAGCTGGCAGCCAAAGCGATCACCATCAAGGTCGTGGCGAACATGTAGTCGTTCGGGGCCCCCGCCTGGTGTTGGAAGGCGGGAGTGGTCACCACCAGCATGGACGCGGCGAAGGCGACCCCCGCTGGGGCTAGCTGGCGGCCCAGCGCATAGAGCGAGAGGGGTAGCAGGCCTGCAGAGAGCAGGCTGATGCCTACCCCGGATGAATAGGGCGGCAGATCACCCAACGCGGCAGCCCGAGCCGCGAGCCAAGCCCACAGGGGGTAGCGGAAGGGAGGGACGTAGCCGAGCCGAGGCTCGATCCAATGCACCACAAAGCCCAGGTACTCGTGCAGGTCGTTGGCGAGGGGCAAGCCCTGCGGGTTGGCGGTGGTGTGGATGCGGTAGACCACCACCAGCCCCCAGGCCAGCAGCACCAGGGGCAACACCAGCTCCACGCTTCGCCGGAGACGAGGGCGAGCCTCGAGCTGTGAGGCTGGAAACCAGGCCGGCCGCCAGCGCCCCAGGTACAGCGCTGTGGCTCCCGTCAGCAGTACGACCGCCACCAACATGGCGTAGGTGCTATCCAGTGCCAGCGCGGGTTCCAGAACCGCCAAGGGATCGTTCGGCATGTGTGTCGGGGGCATGAGGGGAATCTACACCCACCACTGCTGCCTGGCTCGGGCCGAAAACGAGAAAAGCACGACCCTGCCGCGGGGTCCCAAAGGAACGGGTAGGCTCTGGGAAAGTCGAGGATCTCGAGTCATGAATGACAACGACCACTGGAAGGCAGAGCTGAAGCGCGCCTGGAGAGAGCGATTTCCCGGCAAGCGGGAGAACATCGAGATCTCGTCCAAGGTCGTGCTCAGGGGTCGCACTCAACCCAAGCTCCATCTCTCGGCGACGGGCGTGTCCAACAACATGCAGACAAACGAGGCCGCCTTCGAAGGCTGGCTCCTGGCGTTGCGTGCTTGGTGCGACATCCCAGGAGCGACCCTGAGCTGGGACCGCCCCCGACACGACTGCGGCCACTACCAACGCTTCCTCTTCCGCGTCGCCCACTTCGAGCGCATCATCCCCTGGTTCGAGGTCGACGACAACGGCGAACTGGAGCGTGCCACAACGGTGGTAGCGAGCTCGCTGGTCATCAACCAGGGCGGCGCCGAGAGCCGCAGGGCGAGCGACAGCAACAGCGAGGCCGCCCTGGAACGCGCGCTGCTACGCTGGCCTGGGCTGCCGCGAGCATTGGGCGTGGAGCTCGTCGATCACCAGTTCCCAGTAGGCCTGTTTCGAGGCGATGTGACCAACGCTACCCAGGTGTTTCCCGCAGGGAAGGCTGCCGTGGACCTCGTGGGCTGGAACGAGCACGACCGGCGCTTCGTGCTGGTGGAGCTGAAGAAGCGAGGCAGCGAGCCCATCGGTGCGGTCTCGGAACTCTTCTTCTACGCCATGCTGCTGCAAGATGTCTCGAACGGCCGCTTTGGCGTTGGCGGTGAGCGAGGCGCACGAGTTCGCGTTGGTGCGGACCACTTGCAGCGCGCAGAGGTCCTCGACGCACTCTGGCTGGCGCCCGGCCACCACACCCTCCTAGCCGATGGCCGCATCGTCGGGCTGCTCAACGAAGCCTGTGCCATCGCTGGCGATGTCGTGCGCTTCGGGCGCTACCGCCTGGACGACAGCTTGGGCGAGGGTCGCTTCGCCATCCAGAAGCTGGAGCCGTGTCCGCGCTCTCCGTGAGCCCGACGGTCTCCCGCGTGCCCCTCCGAGCTGGACAGTCCGCCACACCCGTGGCCCCACCCAAATCCGGTGGATCGTCTACTCGGTATCACCACTCCAGCCGATGACTCCTGATGATGGCCTCGATCCGGCCAGCGTCCACTCCGACCTCCGCTGCGATCTCCGACCAGCCGCACGAGGCCAAAGAAGGCATCAAGGCCAAGAGCCAGAGGGGCCAGGTGGGCGAGACCTGGTGGTCCCAGCGCTTCATCACCGTGCTGGAGTCCTTCCGCATCGGCGCGCGGCTGCAGCGCGGGCTGCGCTACGCCCGCACCGGCCAGGTCATGGACCTCACCGTGGCGCCCGGGCTGGTCACCGCCAAGGTCCAGGGCACGCGCAGGACGCCCTACAAGATACGCATCGAAGTGGACACCCTGACGGAGAACGACTGGACGAAGGTCGAGGCCCAGCTGGCGGCCCAGGCCGGCTACCTCGCCCGCCTGCTCGCCGGGGAGATGCCCCTTGACGTGGATGAGGCCTTCGCCACCTGCCGCTTGTCCCTGTTCCCCGCCTCCACCCAGCAGGTCCGCACCTCCTGCTCCTGCCCCGACTGGTCCAACCCCTGCAAGCACATCGCCGCCAGCTACTACCTGCTCGCGGAGCGCTTCGACGAGGATCCCTTCCTCGTCTTCGCCTGGCGCGGCCGGCCCCGCAGATCGCTGCTCACAAACCTGCGTGCCCTGCGAGCCGTGACGCCCGCCCCCCCCCCCCCGGACCACCCCAGACGCGCCGGTCGAGATCGAGCCACCCCCAGACCCAGCCAGCTTCTGGTCGGTCGGAGCCGTGGACTTCCCCGTCCACCTGGATCCGGACCTGCAGACCAGCACCCCGCCCCGCGAGGCCGGCCCCACCACCATCAGCCTCGGAGGCCGCGATCTCTCGGCATGGCTCGAGGAGATCTACGGGGTGGTGACAACCAACCGAGGTGAACCATGAGATTCGTTCCGCGTCAAGATGCACCTGCTCATCCCGCCCTGCTCGCCCACCCCAACGCCAGGGGGCTGATGGAAGTGGACGGCCTGGACGAGCCTTGCCTGGTGGACCTGCGGTTCTGCCGCGAGCCTCGCTGCCACTGCCAAGACGTGAAGGTCACCCTGCGAGAGCTCACCCCGGAGGGGGACGTGTGCCCTGAGGGCCTGTCCATCGAAGCGTGGCTCGACCCCAACGAAGGAACCATCGCAACCCGCGAGTCCATCGATCGCGCCCACCAGATCCTCTCGAAGCTGGCGGTCGAGGCCATCCCAGCCTGGATGATCCGCGATGTCGCCATGCATGACCTCATCGCAAGGCACGCCGCGGCCAGGCTGGCGCAGGCCCACATCCCCCACGATGAGATCCGCAATGGCCTGGTCCAGTCCTGGGTGGATCTGGCCACCGGTGGCCAGGGCCCTCGTTCAGGCGGAGATGTCTTCGCGGGTACCATCGTCCATGAGGGCGCCAAGCTGCTTTTCGACCTGCACTTCTGCCCGGATCCCACCTGCGATTGCCGCAGGGTCCACATCGAGGTCTACCGCGCGACCCCGGCGTCGCCACCGGCCCGTGAGCAGGAGGCGCGACAGGCCCTGATGCTGATGTGGTCTCTCGACACCGATGAGTTGGAGATCGCGGAGCGCTATCACGGCTCGCCGGAGGGCATCGTACCAGCGGTCCGTGCCTGGTTGGACACGCGCCCTGATCGACGCGCCTCGCTGGAGCAGCATCGGCTCGAGGTGCGCGAGGTCGCCGCCCGCTGCCTGGAACAGGCCGAGCGCAGCCCGCACCCCCGCGCCACCGTCCGTGTGGGCCGCAACCAGGCCTGCCCCTGCGGGAGCGGGAAGAAGTACAAGCGCTGCTGCGGTCGATAGGGTCTTCCATGTCCGGGGCACCGCGAGCAACGCTCGCCGCCGCGTGCCGGGCGCATGGACGAGGCCCAGCAGGCTCTGGAGCGCATGCTCTGGTTCAACCCGCCGGACAACCAGGGCGCAAGCAGCCTGCATACGCCGGTCGCGGAACGGCGGGCTTGGGAGAAATGGGTGGAGGGACGAGCAGCGAGTGGAACCCGCCCATGAGTCCCACCAGCTCGGGGCTTCTCTCCCATTAGAATGGCGGCCTGGCTCAACAGATGCAGTTCTCCCAACACTCGGCATCGGGCGCGAATTGCCCGGCTGCAACAAGCAGACGATCGGCCCGAAGGTGGCGAATAATGTCCTCCAACCGCCGTCCTCCGTCCCGTAGCTAGGCAGGCTGTTAGGACACCACGAAGGGCAAAATCCCCGCTTCCTCAATGAGAAAGCGGGGAATCATATGGTCGGGGCGACTGGATCGCGCGTAGCGAGCGACCTCCTGCTCCCAAAGTGGCGAAAGCTGGCCTGAAACCTGGGTTCTCAACGCGTTGTGAAGCGCGGAATAGCACTGGTTGGCACCGGGAAGCGCCCAGATCGCTAAGCAGCGCCTAGCAGGCAGAACGAATCAGGAGTAGCCAGCCATTCGCAAGAAGTATATACTCCATAGTATAGACTCGGAGTCATCATGAACACAGCCAAGCTCTTCAAGAACGGCCAGAGCCAAGCAGTGCGGCTTCCCAAGGAGTTCGCCATGCCAGGCAAAGAGGTCTGGGTGCGTCGAATCGGCCGCAACGTGCTGCTCATCCCCAAAGACGACCCATGGGGCTCGCTCATCACCTCGCTCGACGAGTTCAGCGACGACTTCCTGGAAGATCGCGTACAGCCTGATCTCGATGACCGCGAGGCACTCTGATGTGGATGCTGGACACGAACATCTGCATCTACATCATCAAGCGGAAGCCCCTCCAGGTGTTGGAGCGGCTGCGCGCGCTCGAGGTATCCGAGGTGGCGATCTCTTCCCTGACTTTGGCCGAACTGGAGTTCGGCGTAGCCAAGAGCGGCCGGCCGCGGGAGAACAGCGATGCTCTGGCCGCCTTCATCGCTCCGCTCGAAATACTGCCGTTCGATGAGGCTGCAGCATCCGCCTACGGGCCGATCCGGGCCGCGCTCGAACGCGCAGGCAAGCCCATCGGGAGCCTCGACATGCTCATCGCGGCGCACGCCGTCAGCAGGGGCTGCACGCTGGTGACCAACAACGAGCGGGAGTTTGCCAGGGTTCCAGCGATCAAGCTCGAGAACTGGGTGTAGCCCGAGCCAGAGCGCGTCCCCCGCCATCTGACGGGATAGAGCGCCTCCCCGCTCGACCAGACCTCACCATGCTCATCATCCACACCGCCTGGTCCCTCACCCGAGGCATGATCCTCTGGGCCGAGGATGGTGTCCGACCAGCAGCACTGCCGACCCGGGAGCGCTCTCGACGCGGCGGTGGCACCGCTGCAGAACACCCCTACGCGGCCACGTCTGCCGAGCTCAGCCGGGCTCTCGCCACGCTCGGGGTCCGCTGTGCGAATGGCCCCGAGCCAGGGCACGCGGACATCCTGCTGCCCTCCAGGTCTGCCGGACCGCTCCCCTCCCCGCAGCTGCTGCGCGACCAGGACGACCAGCCCACAGCGAGGGGCGCCATCTCATGGCGAGCGTGGCGCACTCCCTGCCTCGAAGCCACCGCCTGGCAGGCCGCTGAGATCTGCCGCGATCTGGCCGCAGCCCCCACGGGAACCGCGCGCCCCGGCCCCGAGCTGGCGGTGTTCGTACGGGCCTCACTGCTCGTGGAAGAGCTGGTGCTGCGTGGTCGTTTCCTTCCCGCGATCGTCCGGGTCGAGGACTCCTGGCACGCACGCTGGCAGCCCCTGATGCGTGACCCTGAGGACCGCCGACGTATTGCGGCACTGGTCACAGCCCTGCCCCCCGCTTGCCGAGCCGTGCTGGAGGGCGGCGGCGGGTGGGAGGCCGTACCGACGGCGGCCACCGTCGTGCGCGACCTGCTCTGGAGCCTCACCGACGCAGCCGTAGCCGCCCGCGCCGAGCTGTTCGAAGGCGAACTTCCCGCCGTACCCCGTGGCAAGACTCCCGCGAAGAAGCTGCTGCAGGCGGCACACGCCTGGCTGGCCGCGCTCGTCTGTGGTGACGGCGACATCGAGAGCAGGGGTGACCTCGCGGGTCTGGCCGAACGGCTCGAGGTCTGGGGCACGCCCATCGGGGCCTCGACCACGGTGCGGACCTGCTTCCGCCTTTCCGAGCCCGAGTACGGGGACGGGGACGGGGATGACGAATGTTGGCACCTGGATCTGCTGGTGCAGGACTCGGAGGACCCGAGCCTCCAGGTCCACATGGCCGACCTGTGGCGCGACGGTGTCGCCGCCCTCGAGCTGTTCCACGCCCCTGGGCACGACCCCGAGGAAAGGGTCCTGGCCGACCTGGGCCGCGCAGCTCGGCTCTGGCCTGGGCTGGACGCAGCCCTACGCACAGCGCGCCCCGCAGGCCTCGTTCTCCCCACGGACTCGGCCTGGAGCTTCCTGAACGACACCGCCCCCCAGCTGGAGGCCGCAGGATTTGGCGTGATGATCCCTCCTTGGTGGCGCAAGCGCACCGCCAGGCTTGGGCTGCGGCTCGAGGTGCGGGAGCCGGGCAAAGATGACGGCTCGGGCCTCTTCGGCACAGACGGTCTGTGCGCCTGGGACGCCACCCTCGCCCTGGGAGACCAGACCATCGACGAGGACGAGCTGCGCCGACTAGCCGCCGCCAAGGTGCCCCTGGTGCGGCTACGCGGCCGCTGGGTCGAACTGCGGCCCGAGGACATCCAGCGCGCGCTGGCCGCCTTCCGCAAGGGTCCACCGCAGGGCCAGGACTCGGTGGCGGGCCTGCTACGCTTGGCCCTGGGGCTGGACGAGGGCCCCGCCTCACTACCTGTCCAAGTAGTGGAGGCCAGCGGGCCCCTGGGCGCCCTGCTGCGCGGAACAGGGGAGCTGACCGCGGAGCCCGCTCCCACTCCGCCCGGCTTCGGCGGGGTGCTGCGCCCCTACCAAGAGCGCGGCCTGGGCTGGCTACGATTCCTCGGTGAGCTGGGGCTTGGTGCCTGCCTTGCAGACGACATGGGCCTGGGCAAGACCATCCAGATCCTCGCCCTAATGGTGGGTGAGCGCCTCGAGGGCGAGCGACCCGGGCCGACCCTGGTGGTCTGCCCCCTCTCCGTTGCAGACAACTGGCGAGACGAGGCGACCCGCTTCGCGCCGGACCTCGTCGTCCACCTGCACCATGGGCCGCGGCGGCTCCGAGGCGAAGCGCTCATCGCCCAGGTGCGGGACTGCGACCTGATCATCACCACCTACGCCATGGCCCTGCGCGACCGAGCGCAGCTCGGCGGGGTTGCCTGGCACCGGCTGGTGGTGGACGAGGCGCAGAACATCAAAAACAGCGGCGCCCAGCAGACCCAGGTCATCCGGGCCATCCCGGCGCGACACCGCGTGGCGCTGACCGGCACCCCCGTCGAGAACCGGCTCTCCGAGCTGTGGTCCATCATGCACTTCTCGAACCCCGGCCTGCTGGGGACCGCCGCCGACTTCCAGCGGCGCTTCGCCCTGCCTGTGGAGCGCGACCGCGACCCGGTGCGCACCGCGTTGCTCCGGAAGATCACCGGCCCCTTCGTGCTGCGGCGGCTCAAGACCGACCCGAACGTTGTGGATGACCTCCCGGAGAAGACGGAGATCAAAGTCCACTGCCACCTCACCAGGGAGCAGGCCACCCTGTACCGAGCCGTGGTGGACGACATGCTCACCCGGATCGAGCAGAGCGAGGGCATCGAGCGCAGGGGCCTGGTCCTGGCTACCCTCACCAAGCTCAAGCAGGTCTGCAACCACCCCGCCCAACTGCTGGCGGACGGCTCGCGGATCGAGGGTCGTTCCGGCAAGCTCGCCCGCCTGGAGGAGACCGCCGACGAGCTGCTGGCCGCCGGGTCCCGAGCCTTGATCTTCACCCAGTACGCAGAGCTCGGGCGGATGCTCAAGGCGCGGCTCCAAGAGCGCTTCGGTCAGGAGGTGCTGTTCCTACACGGTGGGATCACCCGGACCCGACGCGCGGAGATGATCCAACGCTTCCAGACGGGCGAGGGCCCTTCCCTGTTCCTGCTCTCCCTCAAGGCTGGGGGCACCGGGCTCAACCTCACCGCGGCCAACCACGTCATCCACTTCGACCGCTGGTGGAACCCGGCAGTGGAGGACCAGGCCACCGATCGCGCCTTCCGCATCGGTCAGAGACGCAACGTGCTGGTCCACAAGTATGTCTGCAGCGGCACCTTGGAGGATCGCATCGACACGCTCATCGAACGCAAGCGCGAGCTGGCTGGGGCTGTTGTGGGCACAGGAGAGGCCTGGCTGACCGAGCTGTCCACCAAGGCGCTCAGAGACATGATTCGGCTGTCGGCCTCCGCCGTGGCCGAGGGCTGAGGGAGGACAGATGGCACGCCGCCGTTCCCGCTATTCCCACTACTCCGACTACCGACGCTACTCCGCCGCCCGGCCGCTCGAGGCCAAAGAGGGCATCAAGGCCAAGAGTCAGAGGGGCCCTGTAGGCGAGACCTGGTGGTCCCAGCGCTTCATCACTGTGCTGGAGTCCTTCCGCATCGGCGCGCGGCTGCAGCGTGGGCTTCGCTACGCCCGCACCGGCCAGGTCCTGGACCTCACCGTGGCGCCCGGGCTGGTCACCGCCAAGGTCCAGGGCACGCGCAGGACGCCCTACAAGATACGCATCGAAGTGGACACCCTGAAGGAGAACGACTGGACGAAGGTCGAGGCCCAGCTGGCGGCCCAGGCCGGCTACCTCGCCCGCCTGCTCGCCGGGGAGATGCCCCGGGACGTGGAGGAAGCCTTCGCCACCTGCCGCTTGTCCCTGTTCCCCGCCTCCACCCAGCAGGTCCGCACCTCCTGCTCCTGCCCCGACTGGTCCAACCCCTGCAAACACATCGCCGCCAGCTACTACCTGCTCGCGGAGCGCTTCGACGAGGATCCCTTCCTCGTCTTCGCCTGGCGCGGCCGGCCCCGCGGATCGCTGCTCACAAACCTGCGTGCCCTGCGAGCCGTGACGCCCGCCCCCCCCCGGACCACCCCAGACGCGCCGGTCGAGATCGAGCCACCCCCAAACCCAGCCAGCTTCTGGACGGTCGGGTCCGTGGACTTCCCCGTCCACCTGGATCCGGACCTGCAGACCAGCACCCCGCCCCGCGAGGCCGGCCCCACCACCATCAGCCTCGGAGGCCGCGATCTCTCAGCATGGCTCGAGGATGTCTACGCGGTGGTGACAACCAACCGAGGTGAACCATGAGATTCGTTCCGCGCCAGGAGGCGCCTGCTCATCCCGCCCTGCTCGCCCACCCCAACGCCAGGGGGCTAATGGAAGTGGATGGCCTGGACGAGCCTTGCCTGGTGGACCTGCGGTTCTGCCGCGAGCCTCGCTGCCACTGCCAAGACGTGAAGGTCACCCTGCGCGAGCTCACCCCGGGGGGGGACGTGTGCCCCGAGGGCCTGTCCATCGAAGCGTGGGTCGACCCCAACGAAGGAACCATCGCCACCCGCGAGTCCATCGACCGCGCCCACCAGATCCTCTCGAAGCAGGCGGTCGAGGCCATCCCAGCCTGGATGATCCGCGATGTCGCCATGCACGACCTCATCGCAAAGCACGCCGCGGCCAGGCTGGCGCAGGCCCACATCCCCCACGATGAGATCCGCAGTGGCCGGGTCCAGTCCTGGGTGGATCTGGCCACCGGTGGCCAGGGCCCTCGTTCAGGCGGAGACGTCTTCGCGGGTACCATCGTCCATGAGGGCGCCAAGCTGCTTTTCGACCTGCGCTTCTGCCCGGATCCTGCCTGCGATTGCCGCAGGGTCCACATCGAGGTCTACCGCGTAACCCCGGCGGCGCCACCGGCCCGTGAGCAGGAGGCGCGACAGGCCCTGATGCTGATGTGGTCTCTCGACACCGATGAGTTGGAGATCGCGGAGCGCTATCACGGCTCGCCGGAGGGCATCGTACCAGCGGTCCGTGCCTGGTTGGACACGCGCCCTGATCGACGCGCCTCGCTGGAGCAGCATCGGCTCGAGGTGCGCGAGGTCGCCGCCCGCTGCCTGGAACAGGCCGAGCGCAGCCCGCACCCCCGCGCCACCGTCCGTGTGGGCCGCAACCAGGCCTGCCCCTGCGGGAGCGGGAAGAAGTACAAGCGCTGCTGCGGTCGATAGGGTCTTCCATGTCCGGGGCACCGCGAGCAACGCTCGCCGCCGCGTGCCGGGCGCATGGACGAGGCCCAGCAGGCTCTGGAGCGCATGCTCTGGTTCAACCCGACGGACAACCAGGGCGCACGCAGCCTGCATACGCCGGTCGCGGAACGGCGGGCTTCGGAGAACTGGGTGGAGGGACGAGCAGCGAGGGGAACCCGCCCATGAGTTCCACCAGCTCGGGGCTTCTCTCCCATAGAATGGCGAACTGGCTCAACAGATGCAGTTCTCCCAGCACTCGGCATCGGGCGCGAATTGCCCGGCTGCAACAAGCAGACGATCGGCCCGAGAGTGGCGAATAATGTCCTCCAACCGCCGTCCTCCGTCCCGTAGCTAGGCAGGCTGTTAGGACTCCACCTCCTACCCCCACGGGACACCACGAAGGGCAAAATCCCCGCTTCCTCAATGAGAAAGCGGGGAATCATATGGTCGGCCATATTGGATGATTATCGAACTTTCTGGCTTCGCGATGGAGCTGCGATGGTGGACATGGCGGCGTCGCTCCGAAAGCTCGCGTCGTAATCGATGGAGCCCGAGAACCACCCAGATCAGAAGCACCACCA